>JAABUP010002130.1_pt1 | contig 39637 bp, 52 predicted proteins | sample 5559201 | NCBI WGS metagenome assembly JAABUP01 (sample SAMN10711887, study PRJNA513373) | rock metagenome | isolation source: Antarctica rocks | place: Antarctica | reverse complement strand
TCGCGCCCGCGGCCTCGAAGGCGGGCGCACTGACGGCGTCGGCCTTCAGCAGGATCCCGTCGCGCAGTTCGATCGCAACGATCCGGCCGCGATGATAAATGCCCTTGCCGCCGAACATGCGCCTGACGGCCACCGGGCCAAGCGCCGAAAACATCTCCTCGATCTCGGTGTCGTCCATTCAGTGCCTCCGAAAAGACGATGGTCGATGTCATACTGTTCCGGCAAAGAAAAACCGCCCGGGGGCGGCTTGGCTTCTCACGAAGGAAACTTGGTCGGAGTGATAGGATTCGAACCTACGACCCCCTCGTCCCGAACGAGGTTGCGTGCGTATGAACCCCGTTCCGTTCCCTCTCGATTATCTCCGATCTTCGCGTTTCGTTCCGTTCAAGCTGTACCGAACCTGTGTGCCGACGAGGTGCCTCAGATCCCGGCCCCGGCTGGTAACGCCCCGTCCAACGACGCGTGCCGGCTATGAGCGCGACGGTGCGCCCGGCCTATTACAACGAGATTGATCCTTATGCCGCAGCTTGGCTCCGCAACCTCATCGCAGCCGGCCACATCGCGCCGGGAGAAGTCGACGAGCGATCAATCGTCGATGTTCGACCTTCCGACCTGGACGGGTTCGGACAGTGTCATTTCTTCGCGGGGGTTGGCGGATGGTCCCTCGCCTTCCGCATGGCCGGTGTTCTCGACGACGAGCCTGTGTGGACCGGTTCCTGCCCCTGCCAGCCCTTCTCTGCCGCTGGAAAGCAGGGCGGCTTCGACGACGCACGCCACCTCTGGCCCGAAATGTTCCGTCTCATCGCGGAGTGCCGCCCTGCAATTGTCTTTGGTGAACAGGTTGAAAGCGCCGTCCGCCTTGGCTGGCTCGACGCTGTTTTCGGAGACCTGGAAGGAGCGAACTACGCCTGCGGGGCGGTCGTATTGGGCGCACACAGCGTCGGTGCTCCGCACATCCGGCAGCGGTTGTGGTGGGTGGCCGACGCCGGCCGCGCGGGACTATCGCTTCGCGAATGCGGCCAGCTACCAGGAACGGTCGGGCTCGACCAAGGGCGAGCAACTGAACAACGCGGTCGTGCATCTGGCGGGGTGGGTCTCGCCAACGGCGACGGACGGGATCAGGGGCAGCCTGCCGCCACGCCCACACGACACGGGAGTTCCGTTGTCACAGCAGGTTGCCCTGCTGGGGACATGGCCGACACCGACCACAACGGATTACAAGGGAGCGAACCCGCTGTCGCGACCTATAGCAGACGACGATCTCCCGACCCGCTGCGCTCGCCTTGGTCCCACCTCGAATGGCCCCCCTGTCGAGACGGCAAGTGGCGGCCAACTCAACCCGGCCTTTTCCCTCTGGCTCATGGGGCTCCCGCCCGAGTGGGAAAGCTGCGCGCCGCCGGTAACGCGATCGTCCCGCAGGTCGCGGCAACTTTCATCGAAGCCGTGATGGATGTGACCGCCCCCGTCCTGCCCATCCGGAGGCCGGCATGAGCGACGAAACGATGGTCGAGCTAGTCGCGCGGGCTGCGTGCGAAGCGGGATTTCATAATTGGCCAACCACCGATGGGTACAACGACCGTGCGGAAAAACAGGCTTGGAGAGCCATCGCCCACGCTGCCATTGCCGCGATGCGGGGATGGGAGCCGATCAAGACGGCGCCAAGAGACGGCACGAAGGTTGATCTATGGATGAAAATAGACGCATCGCCGATGTCGATGGGCTGGTCTGATGAATTTCGTGTGCCTGAAGCTTGGTTTGAAGTCGATAGATGGTTCCATTATCGGGAAAGAGGCGCAAAGAGCGAGTTGCTAACACGCTACATCACCCACTGGCGACCCCTGCCCGATCCGCCAGCCCCCGCCGACCCGGCTCCCACCCCGCGCGATGATGGCCCCGCATGACCGCGCCGATGAAGCGCGCGACCGCGCCGACCGACCACGAGCGCGATCTGGCGCGCGCCGCAGCACTGGCGCTCCGGGCTGCCATCGCGGACCCGGCCACGATGGGCGCTAAGACGACGAAGCCCGGACACCGCTGATGCGGGCCGGGCTCGGGTGGATGGTGCGGGGCGAGTGCGACGGGTGGGTTTTCGGTCAGGCTGGGCTTGATACCAACTGGGCAAGAGCGCTGGGAGTTGAACCCAATCCGGGCGCCATGAGGTTTGCCGCCTCACCCGGCCATGAAACCCGCTCCGCGTGTCCTTCCACGCCGCCGACCAAAACTGAGAACCGGCCCGTGCGCGCGAGGCGTGGAGGAGCCGGCCGTGTTGACGGAGATCTATCACAAACCCCGCGTCGCGCGCTACGCCCTCACACCCCGTGCCGGGCAGATTTCCGATCATGCGCGCCGGTCTTTCACCGGCATTTAGACCCCCGCCCCGTTTCAGTATTGGCCCCGAACTTAATCAGTGCTCAGCCGGATAGCGCTTTCGCTTAGGGTCGTCTCTCGCCCGCGTTCGAGGGTTGTGCCCTCACTCGCACATGATCGAAACTCTATATCATCTTGCGATCCCGCGCGCTACGCCCTCACGCCCCTCGCCGCTTCCCATGCCTCCCGCATCTCACCGAGCGGCAGCCGCACCGTAGAGACGGCGCACGGGTTGAACAGCACGACAAGGGCATGATCCCGGAACAACCGGATCAGGATCGTCGAGGCGCGGAACTCGGTCGGCGGCTCCGCCGCGTTGATCGCAGCCAGCATGCGGGCGGCACCGTCCCCATCGAGCATCACTGCGGTCGCATCGGCCGGGATCTGCCGCATCACGGAGGACGGGAGATCGCAGGCAGGGCCGAAGGGCTCGCGAGCATGGGCCGGTTTGACATGGACGGGGTTTGGTATGGGCCGGATGGCGATGTAGGCAGCCGCAAGGGCCGCGAGGATGCGGGGGTTCATGGGCGGGGATTCCGTTGTGAGATGAGAGGGGAAGCCCTCAGGAAATCCCGAGCGCCATCAGAATCAGGGCCGCGCCGATACCGACCGCTAACGTCATTGCCATCATGTAATAGGCCCGCGAGGGAATGCTCCCGCCCCGCGATCTCGATGCTATGAGCTGCAAGGTCAGCCCACTGGCGACGATCCAGCGCATGAAGGCATTGAAGAGATCGCCGCTTGGGTAGGCACCCGAGGCGTGATTGATGAGGAATTCCAGGAAAATCCCCGACAGGCCGAAAGCCACGGTCACGACGCCGATGACCAGGACATCTCCCGCTCTCCACGTGGATGGACGGCGGTTCAAAATGCTCCATTCCCCTTGCCAGAACATGACGCCTACACCGAAACCGCTGGCGATACACATGGAATCAAGGATCTGAAAGAGCATAATATGAGGAAGTAGAAGTCCAAGAGGAAGAAAAGCGATCCATATTATTTCTAAAATGCGGGCGCCAGGTCCAGCTAGTCTTCGCATGTCTTACCCTCTTTCGCGGCCTTTAATCGAGCTACGGCGCTTTCCGCAGTGGCTCGGATCCTGTCGGATAACCGCTCGGCCCGCACGACTTCCACAAAAACGTCGAGCATGTCATCCACGCCCCTAGCGATCTTCTGTCTGTTTGCCGGATCGTTGACGATGGCTTCGGCGACCTGGATGCTCCTCTTCGTCAGGAGTTGATGCGCAGCATAGACAGCCGCTTCCTTATTCGACAGCTCATGAACGAGAGCATTCTGCCGATGGTCCATTGCGCCGATGCCGATGAGGGTCAGAAGCGACTTCAAGATCATCGCGGGCGATCTCCACCAGTTCGCTCGTAATTGCGTTCCACCTGAGCCAGTATTCGGGCATGCTCCCCAGGCACGTTTTGCACGACGTCGAGGATCCTTTGCAGCCGATTTGCCATATCGACCGTGACGCCGGTATTAGCTGAGATCGCAGCCGCACTCGCCGCCGCCACCGTGGCGGCGAGTTCCGCGCTCTTCGCCGCCGCGGTGGCTCTGGCATCCTGCAGGATGCGGGTAAAAGCCCGTTCTTCGATCAACTCGTCCCGCTGCACTTTGACGACATAGATCAGGAATGCCACTACACCGGGCATCCCCACAGTCGCGATGATATCGGCTGCGACCTTCACCCACGACACTTCGGCCGGCAGTGCCACCCCACCATCGGCAAGGGCGGACGGCCCGAGGACAAGGATGAGGAGGAGCGTGACGAGGCGGAGGATCAAGGCTATTGCCTGTGCATCCAGGCGCTCGCCGCGCTTGCCATCGGGCCCGCCACCGCAGCACCGAACAGGAACTCGATCACGCGCTGTTCGAAGTCCGCGTACACGCCGGGGATCGGCGGAATGCCGAGCGCGCCGTAATGGCCGGTTCCCCAGGTGAAGCTGCTGTCGAGGAAGACGAGCGCGACATGCAGGCAGGCGGGGAGCGCCACCATCATGAGGCAAATCTTCGGGCCGAACCAAGAGACTTCGCCCGCCCGGATGCTCTCGACCTGAGCCCGATAAGCGAGCCACACCTTGTAGGCATCCTCGTCAGCTCCGGTCGCAGTCTTGAAGCCCTGCAGGTCCACGTCGGCGGTCTTGGACTTGTAATCGAGCCACGGCGTCAGCACACCGGAGACGAGCGATCCGAGGCCGCCCGTGATGAGGGAGATGAGCCAGCTCACGATGCCACCACCTTGTCGGACGGGATGGCATCGGCGATCGCAGCGGGGGCTGTGATGCGGACGCCCGGCACCTTCGCAGCTTCGGCTACCAGCGCGGTCTTGTGGCGGGCCTGCAGGCGAGCCATGACGCGGTCGACCGTGGACGTCCACATGCCGATGGCCGCCATGGACAACGAGCCGCCCACACCGATGACGATGCTGGCCACAGCGTCCGTGCTGGGGCCGTCGAGATTGGCGATGGTCCAGCCGTGATTGACGAGCCAGACGCAACCCCAGGAAACGAGGTAGCGCGTAAGGGTGAGGAGCGGTGCTGTCATTATGCGGCCTTCCCTTGCAGCGCCGCCTTGAGCCGAGCCCAGAACCCTGGTCGCGACACTGCCGGCACGAGATGCGGCCCCGGCACGGCGGGCGGGATGTAGGGTGCCGGCTGAGCTTTCGGGGCGATGAAGCCGGGCGGGAGAAGGCTCGGGGGCTCGGGTATCCTCCCGAGGCCGGGAGATGGCGCCGGAGGCGCTGCAGCGGCTTTCACCACCATCGCAGCATCGATCGCCGTCTTGGTCGCGTCACCCACGACGCCATCCACAACGAGCCCGTGAGCCAACTGAAAGCCCTTGACCGCCGTCTCGGTGTATGGGCCGAAGTCCGCGTCCACGGGGCCGCGGTAATAGTCGAGGTCGCTCAGGGTTTCCTGCAGCCAGCGGACGTCGGTGACGGCGGCGGATGTCGACGGTAGCGCAATCGGCTGAGGGGTGGCGGTTCCTGTTGCCGCAGCATGAGCCATCGCGGTCGCATTTTTGCGGACATCATCCACCCGAGAGCCCCAGCCGTGGCCGAAGGTTGCCCAGGTGGACAGCCTCTGTAGAAACGCCAATCGTGCGTCGCACACGGCATTGATGGTCGCGAAGGCACCCTGCTTCTGAGCAGCCGCCACGGTGGCCGGTCCGACAACGCCGTCCACGGGGACGTTGACGGCCCTCTGCAGCCATTCGGCGGCCTTATGAGGCCCGGAGTTCACGGCGGCGTCGAAGACGCAGAAACCGACGCCTTCGGGAAGATCGTCGAAGTGTATCGCCGAAGCGTAGCGATTGTGATATATTGCTTCGACTTCGATAGGCAGGATGCCAAAAACGTCACGGCTCTTCGCACTATTGGTCGAGCACCAAGCATCGAAGGTGGTTTGCGTCACGCCTTGACAGGTGCGGCCTCCGGGGTCTTTCGGATTGTCGGAGCGGCCGCCCTCGTATTTGAGGACAAGTGCAAGGGCCTTGGCGAAATCTGGCATGGTTCAGAACTCCACGGTCTTCGGCCGGAAAGCGTCCAGCACTTCTTCGGGCGTCAGCTCGACTTCGGCGTGGACGTGATGGATCGCGAGGTGCAGATCACCGCAATAACTGTCGATGGCGACGCGCAACCGCTCGGGATCGACGTCAGGAACAGCTGCGCACGCGGTCGCGAAAGCCTCGGTGTCGAGGCTGTCTTTGAGGTCGGGTGTCATGGGGGTTTCCTGCATTGGCTGCCGAGATCGAAGCCGCTTTGGCCTAATGCAGCACGGCGCCCGGCGGCTTGGTACCGAACACGTCGAGCCAGATCTCGTGGAAACATGCGTCGCACACGACCGAGCAATCCTCGGGCGCGACGCCGGCACAGGTCCGCACCGCTTCGGCTTCGGCGCGGTCCGGATCGCCCAGCCGAAACACACGCCAGCAGCTTGCACAGGTGTATGTGTCGGCTTGGAGCATGTGAGGGCCGGAACCGGACGGGGTGGAAGGGCGGGTCTATGGACGCATAGACCCGGCGGTTGTCGTCTATGAGCACATAGACCCGGCGGTTCAGCCCATGAAGCTCTGCAAGACCGCCAGATGCGGCCTATCGGTCACGCCAGGCTCGACGCTGAACGCATAGTCGCCCCACCATTGGCCGGCCGCCCAGACAGCATAGGCGGTCCACACGTCGCTGTTGTTCGTCATGAACTGTAGCATCGCTGTCGCTTCAATCTGTCCGGCCGGCATGGCGAAGCCGAACTCCCCCAGGAACAGCTTGAAGCCCTTGGATCGCGCCCATGTGGTGACGTCGGCCAGCACCGTCGCTCCCTTGCCGGCGACGTACTCTTGCAGGTGCGAGCCGGAGTTGTCCCCATCGAGGTATTGGTGAACCTCGATCATGAAATTCGGATCGGTGAAGCCGTTGAACGCGGCGGCATTGCCGCCCGCGACGAAGTCGTGCCCCCCGTTCCAGCCGGCGCCGGGCGCCATGATGGTCTGTTTCGCGCCCGTGACCCGGATCCCGGCGACGCACTTGCGCAGCGTCACCTGCCAGTCGACCGGAGACCAGGCCGAGGGCTCGTTCATAATGCCGAACATGACGTGGGGGGCGTCGCGGTAGCGCGTTGCCATCCGCCACCAGAAGTTGGGGGCGTCCCCGACGTCCATCTTGGCCCCGGCGCGCTGCCCGTAATTGTGGGCGTCGAGCACGACCGTCAGCCCGGCACTCGCCGCCGTCGCCACGATGCGATCCAGCGCCGCGATATCGGGAGCGGAAAACTCACCATGGTTCTGAGGCTGGACGCGCTCGATCAGGAACGGGATGCGGATGAGCTTGATGCCCTTCGCGGCCCAGGGCGTGATCACCCAATCGTCGGGATAGAGGTAGGTCTGTCCCATCGTGCCGGGCAGCTTGTCGGACGCGAATTCGGCGCTGGCGATGTTGACGCCAGGAAAGGCGATGGGGACGCGCTTCTTCGCTGGAACGGGCGGGGCCGTGATAAGGACGAGCCGCCGTTGAAGCAAGGCGATCCCGGCAGTGAGGAAGTCGGCTTCGGTCTGGACCGACATGGGATGATCCTTATGGGTGGACGGATTTGTAGGGATGGCCCACAGGCAGCAGCGAGCCGTCGCCGGTGGCGGACCATGCCAGCTTGCCCTCGACGTATTGGCGGTTTGCCATGGTCGGCGAGTTGTTCAACACAACGGCGCCGCCGTAGTCCCCGAAGATGATACTTGCGTCGGGGGCGACCGCTCGGCTGATGCCGATCATGGGGGCGGAGCCGACTACGCCCATAGTAATTGGCGATCCGACCGCGACGCCATTTAGCCAAAGCTGTATCTGGCCCGTTGTGCAGATGGCGGCCAACAGCATGGGCACGTCGTGCGTCAGTGGCGCGGTTCCGCCTATCATAGTGGTGCTGCCTGAGGCGAGGCTTATCGTGGCTCGGTTAGTGACGGGTACCTGAATAAAGAACCCGCCCGTCTGGTAATCAAGATTTCCGCCGCTAGCGAAGGACAAGATACGGCCATTGTCGTTCCGGTCATTGTTGACGCTATTCGTCAAGAAAAACGCGAAATCCTGCTTGCCGACCAACTCCGGAATATTACCGAACAGCCGGGCATAGGCACCCGTAACGTTGCCGCCGGCGGCATCCCCATTGACAGACCGGATCGCCGCCCGGGCCGATCCAAAGGAGGACGCCGTGACGAAGATGGGACCTTGGCCTGTGTCGGGCGCGAGCGCGTTCGTGGACCCTGCAGTGTCGGCAACGGAAGTGATGCGGCCGGTTCCCACCGGGTTCGGCAACATCATGGCGGAAGTGGTGAAGTCGAAGTCGCGTAGTATACCGGGAACCGCCTCTAAGCTAACGACGGCTGCAAGACGATGGCGAAGGCTCCGACGCCCGAACATTAAGGGCCGGGGCATCAGGTAAGATCCCCGCCAACGACCCACTCGTTGCTGCCGCGATAGCGCAGCGACAGCGACGAGTACTGCGCCCGGCTCGTCAGGCTCGACGGGGTTCTGAGCGTGACGCCCGAGGCGGGGCTCAGTGTGATCTGACCGGCGCCGTATTGCAGCACCTCGACCACCGTGCCTGCCGGGAAGGCGACCGTCGCGTTCAGCGGCACCGTGACCGCCACGGCGGATGCCGACGTGCATTCGACCACCTCCCCCGCATCTGATAGTGCGAGCGTATAGGCGGCGCCGGACTGCGGATTGGCCGTGACTCTGGTGACGTCAAGGCCGAGGTTTGAGAGCGCCTGCGCCTGCTGCGCCTGCGAGAGGGACTGGATCGCCCCGTAGCCGACGGCTCCCACGATGGTGTCGGTCGCCGTGGCGGTGCGGACCTGCCCGGAGGAGATCGTGAGTGCAGGAAGATTTGCCACGGGTCAGGGATCAGTTGATGGCGATTGGGGTCTGTGGCTGCACGTCGAGCACGGTCGCCGAAATTGCCGTTCCAACGTACTGCGATGTCGTACCGCTCGTGGAGGGCGGCGTGATGGTCACGGCCCCGGACGCGCCGAGGTAGTAGTCAGATCCGGGTGTCAATCCAGTGAGCCCTGTATTCATGCCGGTACGGTAGACGTTTGCGATCGCTCCGGACGCCACGGCGGACTGCACGAAACCGGATGCCTTCTTGCCGGCAGCGCCGGTGCCGGAGTCGGCGTTGCGAGCCGCAGCGGCGCCGGCGTTGCTCCACAGGTTGACGATGGCGCCAGCCGCCAAAGCCTCGGACGCTGTAGCGGTCACGACGTCGGCGCCGAAGCCCGCTGGCATGAACGACGGGTCGATGGTACCGGCCGCGTTGGTGGCGACGATGGAGTTGGAGGTCGCCACCACGGCGGCGGCCAAGTCGGTTAGCACGCCGGCGACGCGCTGGACGAAGCGAATGGTCATGGGAATGTCCTTAGATGATCGGGATCACGGGATCGGGGGCGAGGTGGATCGTGTGGGAGTCGATCGCCCATCCGATGAGATGCGAGCGGCCGTACGTCGGCGGCGCCTGCGTCAGGTTCCCGCCGGGTGCGGCGAAGACCGGTAGCCCGGAGACCCATGACCAGAATGCCGCCTGGATGTCGCCTGACGTCACGGCCGCGACCGTGCCGCCGGACTGCGCGGCGTTCGTAGCAATCCCGGCGTAGACGTAGCCGGGTTGGGTCGGATCGGCCGGAATCACGAGGCCGGAGCCAGAGAACATCAAGGCCTTGTCGCCAGATAGCACGGCACCCGCCGTGTAGACCGGAACGGTGCCTGGAGGACCTATGGGGCCGGAAGCACCAGGAGGCCCGGCCGGACCTTGCTCGGCGGCGGTGGTCACGGAGATCAAGGCCTGCCCAACGGCGGCCCCCGCGATCCCCTGTGGATAGAGAGCTGAACCGGCGACCACGCTAGAACACCCACACGGGTTGCACGCCCACCGTCACCAGCATACCCGTCGCGTCCGTAATCATCGGCTGCGCCAGCAATAGCGACGTGCCAGGCTGGCCGTAGCCGCTCATGTCCTGGCGTGGGATGCTGACGGTGGTGCCTCGCAAGACCGACAGCGCGATGGTGCCTGCGGTCGGCGCACCGACGATGGATCCCGTTGGTGTCGCTAACCCGGTGAACGGGAACGCGCCTGATGCACCGAACGGCCGCGGCGTATAGCGCAGCGTCCCCGACACTGCGCATCCCGTGAGGTTATAGGGCACGCCCGCCACAGCCGGGGTCACGATCGTCACGCCATCGGCAGCATAGACCGCCGGAACGGGCGGCGTGGTCCACACCTGATAGGTGAGGGCATTCGATCCAGACCAATCGTCGCCCGCGTAACGCCATGTGGCGGCGAGATAGGCGGGAGCTGGAGGTATCACGGCAGTCATGGTAGCCATAAGAAGGCCCACGACGATCCGGAAATCTCAGGCATAGACCATCTCCGTTTCGCATCTGCATGCCGAGGATTACGCTACTGCCTCGGAATGAGCCGCCCCACCTCGCGATAGGGCAGCCCATTCGCCTTACGCCGCCGCCACCGTCACGCCTGCCGCCGCACTCGCCGCGACCGCAGCCTGAACCACGGCCATCTCGGGCTGTACCGAAGAACCGGAAGCCGCCACGGCGGTCGGTGCGCTGCCGTCGTGAGGCACCGTCGTGGTGACGCCCGTGGACGTGTCGCTGTGGGCCGTGGTGCCCGGCGCGACGGAGGTGCCCGTGGCCGGATCGATGCCAGGGGTGCTCGACGCGGCCGGCACCACGATCACGGTGGCGGACCCTGCCGTGGTGACGACAGGAGTGGACGGGACCGGATCGGTAGAGGGCGGATTCGGCTGTACCACCGAGCCGGCCATGGCTGAAACCGCACCACCGGTCATGCTGGCGACTTCGGTGCCCAGGGCAGCGACGGCCTGCGATGCCTGGGCTTCGACGCCGCCCATGATCTTCGTTTCGAGATCCGACAGCATCTTGTCGACTCGGCCCATGACTTCGGCCTTAAAGGCTTCCATCTCGGACGCGACCTTGGCCTCGATCTGGGCCGTGAACTTGCCGAGATCGAGCGTGTGGTTGGCGAGCTTGTTCACGTCGTCACGGATGGTCTGGAGGAAAGACATAGGATGATCCTTGGTGGTGATCCGGCGTGCGGAAACCCCCGTCAGGGCCGGAACCGGACGGGGTGGAAGGGATGCGGGAGAGACGGCCCGCGCTACTCGGTGACGGCCTTGTCGAACACCGTCGCCAGCGTGAACACCACGGGCGGGACAGCGGCTACGCCAAGCGCAATCGCCTTGGTGGAAAGCCGACCGAGCTTGGCGTTGTTCTCGGGATAGAGGTCGTTCGGCGTCAGAGCGCGATAGTACCAGGCGTCGAGCGGCTTCGTGGTCAGTGTCGTCGCTTGGTCGAAGAACCCCTTGATGCCGAGATCGACCAGCGCCGCCATGAGCTGTGTTCCGGTGACCCGCCGCACGGGAACGGGAACGACAGGCGCCGGATTTGGTGCATTCCCGCCCGCGCGCCACGCCTGATAGGCCTGCCAGTCCGTGTTGCCCGGAGCGGCCGGGATCGTGGCCCCATCGGCGTCGCGCGTCACCGAGCCGTCGCTGCGCAGCGTGTACATGGCCTAGAGATCCGCGCTCGCCGACAAAACCCATCCGGCGACGTTGCCCCCGGTCCCGGATGCCGTGAATTGCAGGCCAACGGCGTCAACCGATGCGCCGTTCGGGATTGCGTTGGAAGCGCTGGTATAGGTCGGTGCCGTGACGGTGACTACCGTTGGAACGACCCGCTTTTGCACCTTGAACGAATACGGGATCGTCATCGTGCCGACGGTGGGGGATTGCAGATAGGGCACCGTGAACTGCTCAAAGTAGCGCTGCGCCAGCGCCAGTTCAGCCGCGTAGGGTCGCGCCTCGAATGCGCTCGCCGTTGTGCCGGGTTCGAGTTGTACGGTGCCGAGCGTCTGGGTCTGGCCAGATCCGCACTCGACGAGTATCGCGGTGTTGGCCGTGAAGCCCGTAACCACGATGGGGCTGGCCGCGAGGGCGGGCGGCGTTCCGGTCTGATACACGCGGCATGTCGTGGTGCCGGTCCACGACAGCGTGTAGCTGCCGCCCTCGACATTCGCGGCCTCGACGACCTGCACGGCGCTTCCGGCCGTGATGGTGATTGTGGTGGCCGGATAGGCTTGGGTGAATGTGTACGTCAGCCCGCCGCTTCCGGCCTTCCAGCGGTCGTGCCCGTAGGCCGCAGCCGCCAGCGCCGTGCCGCTCGCCTGGGCGCGCTGGTTGATGGCGAAGCCGCCATTGATGAGCCGGTTACGGAAGCCGGCCTGCCCGGCGTTGTTGAGGCCGAGCGCCGTCAGGCCTTGAATCGGAGTATCGCCCTGCACCGCCGTGCCGTTGACGAATTGCGCGAGTTGTCCGGCAACGGGCGTTCCCGACGTCGATACGTTTCCGGCACCGGCCGGGGTAGCCCATCCGGCGTTGGCCCCTGCTCCACCTGTAGCAAGGTACTGCCCCGCCGTGCCGGGAGTGAGCGCAGTCCAGGCCGCCGCACCGCGATAGAGGACGGAGCCTTGCGCCGTACCGAACGCCGCGTCGAGCACGGTGGACGGCGTTGCATCGGCAGCATTCGCCGGGGCGCCGCCCGTATTGGCTTTGATGGTGCCGGCCGGCATCTGGGCAAGCTTGGCGTTGCCGACCGCACCGGGTGAGATCGTGGTCGCGAGCGAACCGGCCGTGGTGGTGACGTCGCCGGTGAGCGCTCCCTGGCTGGCCGTGGTGGCCCGCCCCTTGGCGTCGAAGGCTACGGTCGGCAGGACGTATGATCCTGCCGTGACGCCCGAGGTCGCCAGCGTAGCGATGGTCGAACCGACTACCGTAGCGATATCGCCCGAAAAGGCCGGCATGCGTGCCGCCGCCACGGTCCCGCCCGTCAGGTTATTGGCATTGGCGGCGGTCGCCAGTGCGGCCGACACCGCTGCGGCGTCGAAAGCCGTCGTGGCGAGTTGCGTCGTGCTCGTACCCGCTGCAGCGGTCGGCGCTGTGGGAGTACCGGTGAGGGCCGGCGAGGCCAGGGGAGCGCCCCCCAGACTTGCCAAGGCCGCGGCCTGCAATCCCGCCGCAGCAAGTTCCGAGAGGGCGTTGCCGATAACGAGGAAGGAACCAGTGCTCGCGAAAGGCCCGATCGTGGAACTGTTGATGCGGGCAAAGAGGCCGGCCGTGGTCGTCCACACATCGCCATTGTTCGGCAGGCCAGGGGTCGTACCGGGCGGCAGGTTGAAGCCGGAACCGTTCACCGTTGGCGGGGCCGTGGTCAGCCTGCCCAGCATGGTGCCGCCGGCCCGATTTAGGGGGACGAAGCCGAGGATGTCCTGTTTCGAGGCGAACGCGCCATTGATTTGTCCGGCCGTTGGGACGAAGCCATAGCTCCAGTTAGGGCTCGACTGTGCCCACGCGCTGGATGCAGAGAGCGCCAGGACGGTCGCGATAATGGCGCGCTTCATCGTCATGCCCCGGCCAGCGTGAACCACGCATCTGGCGTGATGTGCATGTCATCGGCGGCGCGCTTGACCTTGGGGTCACCGAGCACGACAGGCCCGATCTGGGCGCGGGCCACCAATCGGCTCATGTGGTCGGCCGCGATGGTGGCGCGCTGCGAGGTCGAGAGGGCGTCGAGGAGCGTGCTCACCGTAGCGCTGCGCACCGGACCGGACGTGGACAGGCCGTAGGACCGCAGCCGAGCGTCCACTTCCGTGAGCGAGCCGACCGCATCGGGCCGATGCCCGGCATCGAGCCAGGCCAGATAGTCGGGATCGGTCACCGGGACGGCGCCGAACGCCGCACTCGACCACACCGCCGTCGCGCTGCCGCCAACGATCCAGAAATGGCGGTGCGGCATGAAGATGCTCATGTCGCCGGCACGTGGCGAGACCGGGGCGGCGGGCGCTGCAATATCCGTATCACTCATGGTCGTCCTCAATTCGCCACGCCACCGAGCGCGGTCGCGCCCGCGATGTTGCCGGGAACGTAGGTCGAGGCCTGGCCGGCGCAGTCGAGCACCGAGTTCTGATCAATCAGGTACTTCTGACCGGTGAAAGAGCCCGACCAAGTCACAGTCGATGGTGCGAAGCTGGCGGCCGCAAGCTTGGTAAGCCGCAGGATATACTGGAACGTCAGCGCCACGCTGGTCGAGATGACCGTGCCCGGGGCCGAACCGGCCGTGAGCACGCCGCCCGACATCGATATTGCGGTCTGTGCGTTGCATTGGAACTGCACGTTGCCGTTGATGTTGAGGACGCCACCGGCAAATAGGGCGATGTGGGCGAAGTTGTTGCCGCCAATGCCGCTAAAGTTGACCTGGTTGAGGGTCACAGTGCCGGACGATACCGACAGGGTATTGTAGGTATTGCCCTGATTATAGGGTTGGAGGCCGACCAGGTTGACGTTCAGTCCCGAGACACCGATGACGCCGCCGCTGGGATTGTAGATGCGGTAGTTGTTCGGGTTGGCGACGTCGCCGGTGATGGTCAGTGGCGTCGACATCGAAGGCAGCGTCGGCGCCACGAAGAGCACCTGGGTGCCGGCATAGCCGATAAGCTGGATGTTGACGGAGCCGCCCGGTACGTAGAGCGCCGCTGCTTTCCGGGCCGCTGCCGTGATGGTGACCAGTGCGGTCGCGGTCGTGAGGCCGTCGTTGTTGTCGTTTCCGGTCGGCGACACGTAGAAGGTGGCGCCCGCGGGAAGGATGCGGACGGCGTTGGCGAAAATCAGCGCGAGGACGTCGCTGGACAGCATCAGCGGCAGCCATGCCGTCTGCCCCGCGCTGTCCGGGTTCACGGTGTTGTTGTCGAGGGTGGAGATCCACACGCGACCGGTCGTCGCGGCGGACAATACCGTGGCGCCCTGCGGATAACCGCCGATGAGCGTCGAGAAACCGGGATCGTAGGGTGCCAGCCCAGCCGCGGCGGTCCATTGATCCCAAGCCGACATCAACTGCATAATGCCGTTGAAATCCTGCATCGCAGGGGGGACGCCACCCGAGGCGAGCGCGGTTCCGGTAAGAGGCGGGAACCCATCGTTGAGCGAAGCCGCACCGTTCGTGATACCGATTTGCGATGCAGTCGGAATCGCCCTGATGAGCGCCGGCCCCGCATTCGCGCCGAACGGCATCGGGAACTTCGCCGGTATCTGATTAGCCCTCATCGGGATGGTTCCTTAAGGGACGACGACCACGGATGCGGCGACGCCGACCGGCTTCGGCAGCACGCCGGATTGCGCCACGATGGCCCGCTCGACAGGCGACAGTGCGAAATTGAAAACGTAAGTCATGACCATTCGGGGGATCGTTCCGCTCAGGTAGAACGGCGCCTGTCCGAACGGTTGCGCGTCACCGGCTTCCGCGAAACCGAAGTATTGCGGCAATTGGCCTTCCTCGACGAAGCAGTTGCCCCGGTTCGGAAACAGGCTCAGCAGGATACCGTTGATCGCGGGGATCGAGCCCGAACTGATGTTCGCCGCCGCCTTGGTATAGATCAACTGTCGGTAAACTTGGTCAGATAGGGCGTAGTTCGAGGTGATCGCCCCGCCCGCATAGAACGGGCCACCGCCCCCTTGCGGATCGACACCGGCCCATATCTTCTGTGCACCGAACGGAGCCTGGTTGAACGGTTGCGCGTCACCGGCCTCTGCGAAACCGAAATGCGCCGTCCAGCCGAGGAACCGGGCATCGCCGAACGGCAGGGCGTCACCAGCCTCGGCAAAGCCGAAGAACTGAGCATTAGCAACCTGCAGGGCGCGATTGACGCCAACGATGCGGCCCCATCGATCAAGACCGTAGCCAACAGCGGTGTCCAGGTTAAGGACGTTGTCGTAGAGTGCGTCTATGTTTTGTGTCTGGTCTACCGCCGCGGCGAAGCTTTGGATCAGCGCAACGAGCGCGTCGCTGTTGGCGTATTGGCTGATTACAGTAGCGCGCCAATCGAAAGCCGGAAGACTGCCGATCGGAGCGACGCCAATCGCCCCAACACCAACGGCGTTCGACCCCGCGCCGGGCGGGCGGGGATACGGCCAATTCGTTCCAGTCACTGGACTGAAACCGCGATATTCACTGCCGATGCCACTGGGATCTGCGCGATGGTCGGCGTCACCCGGAAAGCGGCAGCGGTCGCGCCATACATGGTTTCGGACGCTACGGTCTGGTTCGACGACACCATGTAAGTGCCGATCCCGCCGGCCGTGCCACCCGTCTGCGACAGGACTTGCGTGCCCCTGACGATGAGCGACGACGCATCGTCGATCGTCTGCCCGACCGCGATAGCGCCGGACCCCGAGCCCATGGCCGTCACGGTGAGGACGTTCGTGGCGATCGAGCCCACGAAGGTCGAGGCGGGCGCGTTGATGGAGCCGATCAGGATGTCGACGACTTGCGCCCATGGCCCGAGTGCCGCGAGCGTCGGATAGTAGCGGGACGCGAGCTGTGCGACGCCGATGCGGGCGCGAGCGCCCCCATCAAGCCCGGCAAAGGTCGCCACGATGGCGTTCTGGATGAGCACGTTGGCATTCGCCGGCACGAGCGGCGAATTGGCGATCACGACCGAGAACAGGATGCTGAGTGGTGCCGCCGTCTGATAGGTGACGTTGTAGGCCGGATAGGGCGGCACCATGCCGGGTTGCTGGTCCTGGACCTGGACGGTGGTGTTTCCGGTATAGGCGCAGCCCGGCGCCTTCCGCGACCATATCGCCTGCGCTACCGCGGCCGGGGCTCCGCCCGCCACGCACACATAAAGGCTGTTGGCCACCAGCGAGACGCCGCCGACGATCTGGGCGACGCCAGACGGGTTTTCGGCCACGAAGGCGTCGAGCACGCCCGGCACGGCCAGCACGACGCCACGGATCGCCGGAAGCCATCCCAAGCTGTTTTGCGCTACGGACAATCCGCGTCGGGACTCGAAGGCGGTCCGGCTTTCGACCAAATTGCCCGGCACGCCCGCCGTCGTGTTGGTGACCCTGTCCCATCCGGGAATGGTGCTATAGATCTGCCCAAGCGTACCGGCCGGACACGGGATTGGCCCCACCGTCTCGCAGGCGAAGGGCAGCGTCATCATGCCGGTCGCGTCGAACGTACCGGTTTGCTGGCAGTCGTAGTAGTTGCCGTCGGCCCCCTTGACCCGAGCCCCGGCCGGGATCGTGACGCCCTGCGCACCGATACACACGCCCGGTACGGTGGTGGGCTGCGCCGGGTTGCGCTGCAGGAAATAGATGCGGCCGATGGCATCCTGCATGCGCCCCTGCGCGAAGGCTGGATCGGTCTGACTGGCGAGATAGACGAAGAGATCGTTGGCGGCACCGATCGCTGCCGTCTCGGAAGACGAGAGTTGCCCTTGTGGCGTGTTGAGCGCCGGATTGACCCCGCCCCCGAGGGCCGCGTTGATGTCGCCAGTGACCCCTGTGAGGATATCGCTTTGGGCTGGCGCGACGAAGCCTTGCGGACCGAACGTCGGCTTGGGAATGCTCATGCGGCTAGAACCCCACGAACGATCGCACGCCCTTGCTGTTCAAGATCTCGACCTGTCCGTTCACTTGACGGTCCTCGAAATTCGAGATGAAGCATCGTACCTTCACCACGCCCGGCACGGTGAGGGCTGCGGCTGAGAATTTGGCTTTGAGTAGAGCAAGCGACGGGAACTTGCCCAGGATCTGGGCGAAGTAGGGGACGCCGAGCGAGGTGTCGTAATAGACCTCGCCCTGGAACGTGCGGATCGCGGACGCGGCGTCCTGCGCCTGAGCATAGGGGTCGTCGGCCACCGCGATGTTGCCGGCGCGGTCGAGGCAGAGATCCCAGGTGGCAGTGTCGAGAAGAAGCGTTTTCACGAGATGCGCGCCTTCACGTTGATGGACGGACCGGACGCCGTCGACACGAAATCGAACGTGCCATGCGTCCCGTCGCCCCCGAGATAGAGGATGGCGCCGCTGCCCTCTTTCGGAGCAACTTCGATGCGATTTGGATAAGTCGTGATTTGATGGCCGTTGACGTCCATGATGGTCACGCCATCGGAGCGGAACTGGACGTATTGCTTCGGGGTCGCGGTGCCGTTGTGCCCTCGTGTAAACACACCGTCCGATGGGCTGTGGCGGCGGTTCGATCCGGGGTTCGCCTGAGCATTGGTCGAGCGAAACGAGGATGTGTCCCGGTCGGCGACGTGCATGTAACCCATGTCCCCGACGACAGGATCGTTGATGAGGGCGCCGTTGCCGGACTGATTGCGGGGTGCGGCGATGCCATAGATCGTGCCGTGAGGCGTCGGGTTGCCCTGGCCGTCGGCCTGGTTGACGAGCATCTGCACGTCAACCGTGGGGTCAGGTCCGACGCCGCCGCCATGGACCGCCACGATCTTGACGGGGTGCGTACCGCGGACGTTCGCGATCTGCTGCTTCGTCTGGAAATGGTGAGCGTTGCGGTCTGAGTTGGCTGACGTGAGTCCAGCCTGACCGGCATAACCATCGGTTCCTGTCATGATGACGGCTCTCGGATCAGGAAGACGAAACTGGCATCTGGTTCGGTTTGGCCGCCAAGATGTCGACGAACCAGCGACCGTTCGGCGTCTCGGACTCAAGGTCGTATTCAAGCCGATAGATCACCCATGTCCCGCACGCCGGCGTGATGGATGACTGGACCTGGATGCTCTGCCCGTAGACGAAGGTCGGCTGGAATTCCGCCGTGATATCAATGCCTTGAGCATTGAAGCGTGGGTATCCGACCATGCCTGTGGAAGGCGACACGGTCGCGCCACCGCCCTGCCGTGCCGAGCCCGGTTTCCAGATTGCCAGCGTGCCGAGATCTATGATGTGCTCAAGACCGGCGTGCTCAGCTAAGGCGACGATCTGCTGGATAGCAGTCCCCCAATAGTAGGGGTTCGCGATCTTGGTCGAGACGCCATTATTCTCGAATTGCAGATTTGCGGCTTTCGCCATCTGCCCGAGCAAGTCCCCGACGTCCTGCGATCCAGGCTGCGTTGTCGGCGGGACAGGAACGTTTGCCTCATAGGCCACAACGGATGCCTCGACGCGGAATGGGACGTTGGGTTGGCTTTGGCCGTCCATGTAGGCGTTGAATATTGTTCCGACATAGACCGTCGTGAGGTTGTTTGGATCGTCACCGGCCTTGACCGTAACTGTGTTCTTTCCCGTGATGGTCAGGGTCTGGCCGAAAGTGCCGAGCTGATTCATCACACTGAGGGGCAAGCCGTAGATCGCCAGTGCCGCTTGGCCGAAGCTCGCGCCGCCCGCTTTTAGGATTTGCGCCGAGATGCGAAGGCCCTTCGCCGTGTAGGTATTGCCGCCACCCGTGAAGACACCTTGCGCGAGGAAGAAGTCGCAGGTGATGTATTTCCTCGTGAAGGCCATAAACGTCCTGCTCTCGCCTAGATCACTGGACGATCAACGATCGGAAATGGTTCATGTCAGCATCTCGCAAAAGTGCTGCAACATCGTCCACTCGGTCCCCAAGCATAGCTATGATGATCTCTGCCGCCTGCTTAGCGAGCGCGCGAGCGCGCCCGTCTCGCACGCGAAGCTCGCGCTCTTCGTTTTCACGTTCCCATTCCTTCATTCGCTTGCGCTGAAGGTTGGAGACCGCACCTGTAGCTTTCCCATGCTTTCGCTCAGGTTTGGCATCCTGGACGATATGCTTGATCTCGGAGGGGTCGAGTCGCTCGCCGGCCGCAAGACGGCTGACAACTAAATCACGCGCCTCGGTTGGGGTAGATTTCGCGGCCAGCAACGATGCTGTCACAATCCCCAAATCGGCAATTATTTCCGATTTGCCGTCGAAGCATTCCGATATAGCCATGTAGGTCCGGGCGGTACGCTCGGTCCACCTAAACTCCGCCTCCAGCCAGGGAAGAAAGCTGCCGTGACCTAAAAGCTCCTTGGCGCGGATGAGATCACGACCCGTCCCGATGGCCGCCTCGACATGCGTCCGATGACGCTGCTTGATACGGGAAGCAACCGCCTTAAGCTCATCCGCCGCCTCAATGGCCACGGATGAGTAGCTGAACGGCGCTACGATCTCCGCAACCACGATCAAGGCCTCGCCTCGGTAAACACTCCCTGAACGGCAGTGCCAAAAGTCGGCGCTTCATCCTCATCCTCTCGACCATCGAACCTGTCGACTGTCTTGAACGGCGTCCCCTTCAAAGTGATACCAATTTTGCCCAAACCGGACGGGCGTAGGACCTGAAGTTCGCCGTTCTCGAAGAACCTGTTCCAACATGCGGCAACGGTCCGCATATAGGTCAGCGGGTCGCCTTTTGAGTTCGTCTTTTTTCGAAGGAAGGCGTTCAGCATGTGGCGAGGGTCGTGTTTGGTGAGAGAGTCATCATTCGCAGCACCAAGCCAGAAATCCCGCGCCTTTAACGGCTGATGTTTCACAGTAGCGAGCCCAACAGCAACGACAGGCATCCGACGATAGGACCCTTTCAAGCCGGTGTTGGCCTCCCTCACGAGCCCAAAATACTGCCTGGCGACCGGCGCCCATCCTTCCATTTCATGCGCGAGATAGTCGAGCGACGTTGCGATCTCGATGTCACCGGAGGCCTTCGGGTGCCGAAAGTTGTTCAGCACCCACCGCAACCCTGGCGCAAAAGCGTTCACTTCTTGGGTGTGCAGTTCAAGCTTATCGGCCATCGCCATACCCAGAAAGGCGTCGCTCGGTGTCCGCCCTTTGTGCCGATCATGGCGCCCGTACAGTTGCCCGAGTTCATCCTCGCTCTCAACGGGCGTCGAGAGGACCGTCAACCTGATCGCCTTCCCGCTTTGCGCGATGGCCGCCAATGTGTGTTGGCCATTCACCAACTTCGGTTTTCCATTGAGCACGCCGAAGTGAATTTGCGTCCCGAGGAGAAAGCGGTCCTTCTCGATTTCCAGCGTGAGGCGCTTCACATGCCATTCCGACCTCTTGCGCTGCCTTTCGTAAACCGAGGTCGCAAGCCAATTCTCGGCCATGCGCGGGGTAACAGTGACCGTCTCTGACTTTGGAGATTTCATTTCAATAGTCCTCATCAGCGCCGGCCCGCCAAGACCCGAAGCGCGTACGGGTGGCCGACAAGCGACCGCCGGGCTGATGAAGCTCGTGGTCGCGCTTAATCCCCACTTGGCGGAGGGGAATTTCGGTGTTCGGTCGTTCAGGCCAGCGGGCACCCCACGGCGCTCAGCACCACGGCCGCGCGGGTCGATGGCTGCGGGGCGTCAGGCCAGCCTGTGAGAGGACGGCCGGTGTACGGCTGCCTGAAGTGATAGTCGGCGCCCGGGTTGTTCATGTGGGTGCAACCCTCGATGCCCTGGGCCAGCCGGACATCGTAGCCGGCCATCTCGTAGGACAGCATCCGGTGCTCGTAGTGGAGCCATGCCTGATAGCTCTGCATCAGGTCGATCGTGACAGGAACCGCTGCTTGCGTAGGCTTGCCGAGAATGGCCACCGAGCCGCCGATGAGCGGCAGCGCGGCGAGGCCGCGGAGGAAGCCGCGCCGGCTGTTCGGTATCGCGTCGAGCATCGCGACGGTTTCGGCCGTCAGGTCCGGCGTGGGGACGGGGACGGAGCCTGCGAAGCCCCCGCGAACGAAACGCGAGAGTGTGCTAGCGGTATGGTCAGCCATTGCGAGACTCCAGAGGTTCGCGGTGGTTAGGGCTGCCTTGGGACTTCCGATCCCTTGGCGGCCCGATTTGTCAAACGCACTGTTAGACATACTCCCATATAGACGCATGTCAAGCACTGTGTTAGACAAATTCCATGGCCGACGAAAAACGAACCTCCGTAACGATGATCCGGACCAAGCCCTCACTGAAGGCATTAGCGGCTCGGGCTGCCGTCGACGATGGTCGCACGCTCTCAGCCTTGATCGAAAAGCTTCTCACCGAGCACCTTCGCGCCAAGGGCTATCTAGGAACGGGAGATAAAACCCGATGACTGCCCTGATAGTCGATAAGGAGTTCGTGTATCGAAGGAGGTGGGAATGCGTAAGCTTCTGATATTCGTAATCCTTGCGCTTGTTGCTCTTGTTGCATCATCAACTCTGAACCCTGGAGATATAAGTAATTTTATCGCTTCTTTTACCGGTCTTTCGTGTTCAGACCAGAAAGTTGTTAACACTCTAAGGAAGATTTACATTGATCGAATGCCGTCCAAAGATGGTTCGGTCGAGGTTCATAATATCTCTACAGTCCGCAAACTTGATAATGGCGGTGGAACTTGTAATGCAGACCTAGAAATAAAGGGAAAGGATGACGCACAAGCAACAATAATGAAGTCTGAATATTCTTATGAGAGACGAGACGATAACGTCATTGTCACATCACGCTTAACACTTTTCTAAGCCAATTTAGAGCGGAAAACTAAACCCGCCCCACGACCTCACCCGGCGCCAGATACGCCAACAACCACCGCGACCCGATTCCATTATAACTCGGGTCCGATGTCCCTTGCGTGTCGAAGAACATCAGGTCGCCCGTGAACCCGAGATAGAGCGACCGCACAAGCGGGTTGCGATCGAGGCACAGCGCCCCGGCGATGATGAGGACGTTCGAGACGTAAAGGTCGAGAAACACCCCATAGAGCTTCTGCCGAACATCGATCTGTGTGGTCTGTCCGGCAAGCGATGTGGTGACGGTCTGGTTCGGCACGGATTTAAGAGGCACGATGAGCATCAGCCGTTGCTGCTCGCGAGATATCCTGACGTTTGGGCCGCCGTCGCCGGTACCGCTTGCACCGAACCGTCGTTCACCTGGCTCGCCCCGCTCGGCGCTTGCGTGCCGCCTATGGTGGTGCCGTCGCCAACGAGCCTCACCTCTTCCAGGATCACGTCGACCATGAGCAGGCTGACGCCGTCCTGCGCCTCGCGGCGGTACTCGCGCCGCACGAGGTTGGCGTTCTGATAAATGGCATCCGGCGTGATGACGTCGTAAAGGTTGAGATCCCCCACGATCGCGTCGATCGACGTCAGCAGGGCATCGCGCGCCGCAGGATTACCTCCGGCCGCGAAGCGGATGCGGGCCTGATAGGGGATCTGCACCTTGTTGTAGGAGGCGAACGCGCCCTGTTCCACGGGATAGTTGCAGATGGAAAACTCGACCCGATGGCTAAGGTCGAGCACCGTGTCGGCGACCACGACCGGAACACCATTGCTGAAGACGCCCCACTGCGGCGGGCCGAAGATCGCGAGCACGCCGGGGCCGTCCGCTGTGAGCAGCGCCGTGGCGAGGCCCGCAACCGTATCGAAGACGACGTTCGGAACGCCGGGGACGTTGGGAACCGCGACCATCACGCAAGCCCCGCATTCGCCTGAGTCACGACGCTGCTGCGTTGCCGCGCGCCATCCCGGAAGTCCCGAGCGAACTGCTTTCCGTCGCCGGTCTGCGGATGGACATGCATCTCGCCGACATGCGTCGCACTGCTGTTGTCGACATGGTGCGTCGTGGTTTGGTGGTGAGCATGGTTCACGGCTTGCCAGGCCCGTTCTCCGGCGCCGATACCGGCATGATGACCGAGGCCGGTCCAGGCCTTGCCGAATGCACGGTCCATTTCGGCGCCTGACTTCTTCAGCTCCGCTCCTACATGGGTCCTGAGAGCGCCGCTGTGGCGAGCCATCAGCATGTCGAAGCCGCTCTTGCCCGCTACGCCGATCTTAGTGGCGCTACCATCGGTCAGGTCGACCTTGACGGGATGTTGGTTGTCGTTGGCGCCCTTCATGGTCTTCAGGACATGGTTGGCGGCATCGTCGAGCGTGAGCATCCGCCCGGCCGGCAGCATGCGAGTACCGCCCAGCGTTGAGGTAGCCTCGGGGTGATGCGCATCCCCCGCTGACTCGGCATGGGGTACGCTGTACTGGGCTCCACCACGAGCACGATAGTCCTGTCCGGCGTCTCCCGGAAAGGGTGATGGTTTCCCGCGCGCCCGCGTCGAGCGGTCGTCCTGGATTGGTGGGTGGTAGGGTGCCTCCTTGGCCTCAGCCGACGATATCGGACTGAAGTCGCGCCCCATGTAACCGGCCAGCGTGCGCTGCTCCTGTGGGATCGGCGCCGGCTTGAAGTTGGGATCGACCTTGGGCGCAGCCTGGTCTTGTCGAACCGCAGCGACGATGGACATCCCCTCGGTAGCCTGCTTGTGATGCGGATTGACCTCTCCATGGCCGAAGACCTCCAGACCCGGATAGCGCTTCGTCATGGCCTCGGCAAAGGCCTTGCCCGATGCGACCTGGGCCGGAGTGACATCCTTGTCATCCTTGGCGATGACCTCGACGCCTTGGCTGTTGGAGTTGTTCAGACCATTGATCTCGCTGCGCAGGATATGAGCACCACGAGCACCCTCGGGCAGGGTGCGGACGATGCTGCCATCTCGGTCCATGACGTACTGAACACCATAACCACGCTGATTAAGGGTCTGGACGACCCCTTCGGGGGTTCCGCGTCCACCCGTGTGGTGGAAGATCAGCCCTTGTGTGCTGTCGAGCTGCCCATGGTTGTAGGTCGCCTGATTCGAGATATCGCGGGAGACTTGTCCGCCTGACGTCGCGAAAGGTTGCTGAGGCTGTGATGGTTGAGCGTTATCGCTTGAAGCCACCTGAGGGGCGCGCTGCGGAATCAGTTTCGCAGCTTCGGTCGGGTCCATGTTGAGGCCGGCGTTGGCTGGGCCACGCCAGCCATGCCAGTTCGACCACCCATGTTTCGCGGCATGGTCCAGAGCGAAGTCGGCCTGCTCGCGCCACGTCGAAGGGTCACTCGCGTGCTTGCCTGTTGCCTTCGTGAAATCGTCTCCCATCCCGGCATTGGTGAACCCGGCGATGTTGCTCTTGTAGTGGAGCTGAAATGGCCCGAACGATGTGCCCTTATCGCCGCCATGGTCAGGCTTATTCGGGTTGTAGCCGCGCAACCCCTCGCTATCCGCTACCTTAAGGGCGATGCGAGGATCGATGCCACGGGCGGCAGCGGCTTTGGCGATGTAGTCGCTGACCTCGGTGTTGTTGCTCGCGCTACGGCGTTCCTGCAAGTTCGCTCCGTGCATCCCATGAGCGACCATCGGAGCGTCCTGCCCGCCGACAATCTTCGGCATGGTGCGCTGCCACCAGTTGCGCTCATCCTTCGGCGCTTGGGTTGTGCTATGGCCGTCCCACACCTTGCCTTTTTCAGTATGACCGTCGGGATACGCCATCGTTCCATCGGAGCGGACTTGCGGCTCTCCGGCATTCAGCGGCGAGGTGCTGGCCACTACGGCAGCCGCCGCTATCCCTCCGACACCCGTCAGCAGCGACAGCGCCCCCGTGAGCGGCAGCCCCCCGATCAACCGCATCGTCGAAAGGATGGACGTGAGCGGCGCCAGGATGCGCAGCGCCAACAGGGCGCCGAACGCCTCGAACGCCACTGCGAGCGGGGACTGACCCGATACCGCCGCGACGACGCCCGCGAAGGCTGCGGCGAGGGCACCGACGCTGGTGGCGAAGGCGCGGAAGTCGTCGCCGATCTTCGTCCAGTCGAGCGACTTCAGCCACCCGATGAACTCCTGGACCTTCGTGACGATCTCGTGTTTCAGCCACTCCTGATTTGCGTTTGCCCAATTGATCACGGCCCGCATCACGCCGGTGATCGCAGGCGTGAGTTCCGTGAGGATCGTGCGGCCGAGCGAGGTCGAGACATTGAGGAGCTCGCGCCACCCGGTCTGGCGTTTCTGCGCAGCCTCGATATCGGCGGCGTTGGCGGCGTATTTTTCCTGTTCTTTGAGAAGCTTGTCGAAGGACTCGGTGGACCTCTCCAACAGGTTAATGGTGCCGTCGTCGGCTCCGACCATCTTCATCATAGTCGAGAAGCGGGCAGGATCGATGTGCTTTTCGTTATATGAGCGGTTAAGGCCTTTTAGAACCTCACCGATGTCCCGCGCCTTGCCGCCGGTGTCCGCAAGATCGACACCGAGCGCCCGGAAGACGGGGGCGAGCGTGTTGTTGCCGGTCAGGGCGGCGGTCTGCATGGCGTTCGACAGCGACGCAATGCTGTTCGTGATACCTTCGGCCGAACCACCCGCAACGGTCGCGGCGCCCTGCCACGTCGAAAGCGCCTTACCGCTCAGATCGACGTTCTTCGCCACCCGCCCGAGCGCGGCATCCGCCGACGTGATGTCGGACACGAATTCCTTGACGCCGCGCCCGGCCGTGAACAACGCGTAAAGCCCAAGCACCCTCCGTCCCAGCGCGACCACGCTTTCGGACGTCTTGGCGTTGGCTTCCTGGATCTTCTTGGCTTCGGCCTCGGCCGCTTTGCGGGCCTTCTCGGCGGCTGCCGACTGGCCTTTCTCGGCAGCATTGGCGGCCGCGACAGTCTTGGCCTTCAGCGCGTCCGCAGCGTCCGTCGTGGCCTTCTGTCCCGACAGGAAGCCGGATGCGTCGAGGACGATCTTGACGATGAGTTCGTCGACAGTCACGCGGTCACGCTTTCTCGTTCATGACGCGGGTGTTGTGCGCCTCGACGGCCAGCACTTCGAGGATATCGAACATGTCCTCGACCCCGTAGACGGTCTGCAATTCGTGAAGCGTTGCCTTGTCGGACGCTACCACGGCCGCAATGGTGCGGGGCACGTTGGCGGTCGAGATCAGGCTGTCGCTTCTGCCGTGCCGACCGCCGCGAGCCTCTGTCGGACGGCGGCCAGCGAAAAACCCGTGATCAGTTGGAACACCTCCAGCCGCAGAGTGAGGCGCGTCGACACTTCCTCGATGTCGTCTTCCGTGAGATCCCGGATGAGCTTCGGCTCCTTCACCGACACACACCCCATGATCTCCTCCATGAGGCTGTCGAAGGTGGCGTCGTCCACGCCCGCGAGAGCCCGGAAGCCGACCGACGCCAATTCGGCCATGCCAGCCTGTTCGATATCGTCGGGAAGAGGCACGCCGGATCGCGCCAAGGCCCGCAACGCGCGCCCGGCCCATCGCTCGGCATGGGCGGCCGGCATCTCGGTGAGGTGGAAAACCTTGCCGTGATCGCGGTTCGTCTCGGACGTGCCTGCCATGACGGTGACGTCGAGCGTCTTGCGCATCGCTCAGGCCTCAGACGGGCTGCGGATGGCCGCGTTCCCAGGTGATCTGGTAGGCGCGGGGTTGCAGCACCTTCTTGCCGGGCGGGACCGGACGGTACTGCGTCAGGAAGCCCCTCGGCATCGGGAACTTCTGCCCGAGCGACGGATACACGATGAGGCCGCTCGCCGGATACTTGTCCTGGAACGCCTTTTCGGCCATCGCCCAATTGTCCATGATGACGTTCGACGGGCTATCGGCCATCAGCGTGAAGCCCTGGACCCAGGCCACGTTGAGGTAACCGGCTGTCAACACACCATCGACGCCGATCATGGCCTGACCGATGGTCTGTTGCTCGAATTCGGTGACGTCATCCTCGGCATAACCCTGGATGAGTTGTGCGGTCGAGTAGACGCCTGGGATCGTGAGCGTAAATTTGATATTAGCGGCAGAAATGGTCATTGACGTGATTCCCTATTCTGTACGATCACTGGATCACGACACTGTTGAGCACAATTTTATTGATCGACTCACCGTCTGAATACCATAGGTTGCACACCGGTGAACCACGGCCGACGCGGGTCGTTACTGGAGGATCAAGTACCTGCAGGTAATAGCCTTGCTGGACGATGACCGGATCGACGATCTTGCCGGCCGCGTAGTTGATTGCGGCGCCTTGCGCCTGGCTCAGCGTCACGCCGATGCGGATGGCGCCGAAGCGCAGCCCCTGTGCGATCGGATCGAGGCAGGCCGACATGACGAGCGCGTAGCCATCGTTGTTATAGGGGATCGACTTGATCGTGATCATCATGTTGAGGATCGCGAGCTGCAGCGCGTTATTGAGCCAGATCTCGTCCGTGTAGCTGTCGGCCCACAGGAACGGACCGGAGATCGAGCCCGGCGCGTAATAGACGAACTGCTGATTGGCGGTCGCATAGGCACCGAGGTAGTTGTAGCCGTTGGCTTCCAGGTTCCCGGCCACCGTCGCATTGGTGACGGAAGCCGTGAGGCCCGTCTGGGTCCGGAATTTCCAGTTCGCACGGCCGTTGATGGCCGTGAAATCCGTGCAGGCCGGGATCGAAAGCGCAAAGGCGTCCGTCTGGTTGAACACGCCCGCCGGTTCCCAGATGAGATGGGTGCCGCTGATGCTCGACGCGGCGAGTAGCGCACCGAGCGATGTGGTCGCGGCGTTCGACAGCGTCGGCGTCGGATCGCTGTCGCGGCAGATGTAGCCGAAGCGCTTGTTGGTCGAGTTCGTCCACTGCGCGAAAGCAAGTTTCTGACCGTTGCCCGATCCGCCATCGGGATCGAACAGCGTCATGAAGAAAGCCCAGTTCTGGGTCTGGGCCACGATCCCGGCCATGAACGGACCGGGAATGGCGGCGTCGGCACCAGTGCTCAGCACGGCGCCCGTGGGCTGGGTCAGGTTCAGCGAAACGGCGAGCGGCCCCGTGGCAAACCCGGCCAGCGAAGTGGCGCCGACGTCGCCAGAGGACAGGACCAGCGAACCCGACAGGCTGTCGAACGCCGCCGTCATGGCGGTAGCGACGGTCTGCAGCGTGCCGGAGGCGACCGTCTGCGATAGGTTGACGATGTAGGTGCCGAGGAGGCCCGCCCCTGTGCCATAGGCCGTGACGAGTGATCCGGCCGTGACACCCGTGCCCGCGACCGTCTGGCCGACCGACAGCGTGCCGAGGGCGACCGCCGTGACCGTCATGAGGCCGTAGGCGGCGGTGAGCGACCCCGTCGCGACCACCTGCCCGGTGTTGATCCCGTAGGTGCCGGGGCCGCCCGGGGTGCCGGTTTCCTGGCTCGTGATGACCGTGCCCACAGCGACGCCCGTGCCCGTGAGCGCGGCGCCGATACCGATCGGCGAGGTCCCGGTGACGGAATTGACCGTCAGCAGGTTGCCCGCGATGGACCCATTGAGCGTGACCGACACCGGCGCGATGGCGCCCGTGAACGTCGAATCCGAGACCTGCGTTCCGTTGATGGCCGACTGGATCAGCGCCGCGACCGCAGTATAGCTTGTGGCCGCCGCAAGGTTGACGGTGGCGGTACGCGGCACGCCGTCGAACGACACGGTGAGGGAGGCGTTCAGCGCTTGCAACTGTGCCAGGGTGAGGCCGACGATCGGCGCGGACCGCAGATAGGCCGCTACGGCCGCACTCGGGTATTGCGCGAACAGCAGCGCCGAGGGCTTCTTCGTCGAGTTGTCGAAGCCGAGGAAGTAGGTTTGCGCCCGGCTATACTCGATCGAGGACAGCCCGAAGAACGCCCCCACGCCCGCGCCACCGTCGTTGGGGAACGACAGCACCTGCCCGATCGGCGCGCGAATCGAGTTGGTCAGCATCATCCCGTTGAGAATGAGTTCGTTGCCGCCCGCGTTGAGTACACCGGGAAGGACGAGGACGTCTTTTGAGGCTGGGATTGTCGGCACAGACTTTATCCTTTTTCAAATCTGCGCTATACTGGCGCTCTGGAGGTTGTAATGACTGCATCGCTTAAGATAACAGGCATGAAGTTCGGTCGTCTATTGGTGTTAGACCGGGTTGAGAGCGACCTGCCCGCAAGCATGTGGCTGTGTCGCTGCGATTGTGGAAAGCTGACTGAGGTTAGGGGTGCTTGCCTCAGCCGCGGGACCACCAAGAGAGCATTGAGCTTGCCTCGACGCAGGTATGCTCGGTAGTTAATCCCTTAGCTTGGTCACGAAGACCTTAGGGGCGAAAAATGATATCGGCGGGCACGGGCGACACGACCGCGTTGTCCGCGAAGTCCTGCGATGGCGAGACGACTTGATTGACCTGCAACGCAAGGTCGACCGTCCAGCGCTCCTCATAGTTCTGCTCGGCATCGACGAATGCCATCTGCCTGGGCTGGCCGATGTCGAGCGGACCGATGCCACTTGCTGCATAGCCCTGGCGCTGAAACCACAGGCTCGCGTAGTCGTCACGAAACAACGTGGAGACCGTTTCGACGTTGTTGGCCGAGTTCAGCCCGTAGACGTCGACCTGGATGGTGATCCTGGTCGGTTGGGTGATCAGCGCTGTGCCGGCCGCAAGGGGGACGCCTGACAAGGGTGTGGGCTGGGCAAGGCTGAGCGTGTATGTACCAGGGCCGCCCGTTGGCCCCAGGGTCTGTGCCAGGATCGTGGTGCCGGCCACGACGCCTGTTCCGAGCAGGCGAGCACTCGGAAGCACCGCACCGAGGCGAACCGAGGATATCGTGAGGACCGCGCCGGCAACCGATCCCGCGAACGCACAGTCCGCATAGGTGGTGACGTTGAGGGACAGCCGCTCGCGGCCGATCTCGTTGATGAGGACGTAGTCGGAGCCCTTGGGCGATGGAACCAGGTTGTCCTGGGCTTGGTCGACTTCGGTGCCGGCCGGAAGCACCGAGGTCAGGAAAGTCACAAGTGCGGTGAAGTAGTCGTCTTTCGACGGGACAGGCGCGAAGGGCACGATTTAATCAATCCGCGTCACGGCGACCTTGCACCAGCCCACGGTCGGGCCGTCCCAGCGCTCGATGACGAGCACGGTCTTGTAGACCGAGCCGTCCGCCATGGTGATGAGGTCGCCGCCTTTGCCCTGCATGCGCACGATACTCTCGACGTCGCCGTCGAGGTACATGGCACGGCGAATGCCCTGGATATTCTGGCCATCAAGGTGTTGCAGATCGTCGAAGGTGAGGGACTGCACCTGCGCCATCATGACAGCGGTGCTGTAGGACGGGGTGCGCTTGCCGGCTGGCATCTTCACGTAGCCGACGCTGAACTGCACCGTCACCGGCACGCTCGGGTTTACGGCACCGATGGCGTTTTGAACTACGTTATGCAGATTCATGGATCAATCCATGCGGAAATCGACGCTGTTGACCATCACTCGGCTGTCGACCAGGGGTTTCGAAAACCCCTTGGCGGCGATGGTGGATGGCGCAAGCGGAACACGGTCGAAGGTCTGAATGGAGTTCTGCAACTGCGCCTTCACGGCCTGCCCGGTCTGTGACAGGGTCTTGGCCGCGTCGAAGCTGTTCGCCTCGATGAGGGCCGCAACGGTCGTTCCCCATTCGGGACTTTTGGCGGCGATCATATCTCTGAAGAAAGGACGGGGCGGTTGGTTCTTCTCCGGCCGGCCGAACTCGTTGAGAGCAGCCACCATCGCGACGGACGTGCCATCGGGATAGGTCGCGCCGCTGAGGAATCCGACGGAAACCTCGCTGGCCTTGGTGGCTTTGGCGGCCATCCCGGCAAGCGCCGCAGTGAGCTTGCCGCCACCAGTGACGGACGCCATCAGAACACCCTCCCGTAGCCGTAGGGATACCCGCTCGGCTGCGCTGAACCCGCCACGTAGCGCATGGTCCTGTAGCGGGCGGTGGCGGCCCAGAACGCCGAACCGTAGGGCGTCTGTTGAAACCAAGCGGCCGAAGCCGTTGCCGGGCCGTTGTCGGTCGATACCGACACACTGCCCTCGCTGGCGCTGGAAATACGCCCCACGAGGCCGGACGGCGCCCGGCCGGCGATCGTGGCGTTGAGCTTCGCAATATGCGCCACCAGCATCAGACTCAGCAGCGTTTGCGTCGGCACGTCAGGTACCGGGCCGGTACCGTCGTTGGCGAGATAGAGCCCTGCCTCGGTGAAGTAGAGCCCGGCCAATGTGGGATCGATGGTCGCGAACTCAGGATAGCGCGCCGCGAAGGTCGGGAAGGAAAACGTCGCTACAGCGCCCATAGTCGCAAGCCTCAATTCATCGCGTTTACTTCCCAGAAGCACAGCCCGGCATCGCCAGCGACGGTCGTGTTATTGATGGTCGCGGCCACGAGGATCGGAGCGTTCTCGACGGCCGTCGAGTCGACAGATTGCGTCATGCCGGCATGGGATGGACCCGAGATCGCACCGTTCGATGTCACGGTCTGAGTGTTCGACCCTGCGGCGCCGCGCTTGAACACGTTGCCTGACACCTGCCAGGACCCGCCGTTGGTGGTCTGCGCCCCAGTGTCGGCCATGAGGACACCGCCCGTACCGATCACCTGTCCGACGACAGCAGTCGCGGGCGCCCACCATAGGCGGACGCGCTTGCTGTTGGCGGTGGCGGCGTAGTTGCCGTTCGCCACCACCATGAGGCCGCGGTTGGTCCCAACGAGGCCGTCGAGCGCGTTGGCGGGCAGCGTGTAGATCGCCACCACGTAGTCAGACCCGATGCCGGCCGGCACCACCATGCCGGCGCCGCCGGGGACCTGGCGGTTGATATTGCCCTCTTCGGCAAAGAAGCCGGAGGACGCGCCGAACTGTGTCACCTCGTTCGGCGGATTGGTGCCGCCATTGGCGTAGTCGGCACCGTCGAACACCCATCTGGCATTGCCGGGTGTTGCGTCGCGGCAAAACCAAAAGCGCAGTGCGCCGGGAGTCGCGTTGAACAGCAGGGACCCGACAACGTAACCCTGCGTCGCGTCCTGGCTCGAACCGGGATCGGACCCGGCGGTGAGAGTCGCGATGCCGACCGATTGCAGTACGCCGCCCCCGATCGGGGCTGGCATCTGCATGTCGCGCTCGCCGGTCGCGACGTCGAAGATACGGAGGAGACCCATGACCTACCTCACTTCGTGCCGTTAGCGACCGGAGGCTTGATCGGCGCTGTGGCTGCCAGGGCGGGTGCGCCCGTCTTCGGGGGTTCCTGCCCAGGCGCGTCGGCTGGCAACGGTTGCGGGCCGGCTTCGCCGAACCGCATGGCTTCCGCCTTCACCGGACCAGTGTCCTTGAGGGTCGAACCCTCGGATGCGGATTTCCCCATCTCGCTTGAAACCATGGCCTTCAGCGCCGGCTCGAAACCAAATTGCTGGTCCGGCTCGTCGCCCTTCATCTCGGTGACATGGCCGTCCGTGATGAGGCTCGGCTTGGTTTCGGCCCATGCCTTGTAGACCTTGGCGTCGTCACCCGAAAACGAGTTGACGCCGGACTCGATGACGCCCTGCTTCAGAGGAGGGCTGTCGCCGGGCTTCTCGGGATTGGGGTGCGGCTCGGAAATGCGGATCGCGAGCGGCAGGTTGGACTTGACGCGGATGGTGTCGGACATGGTGAGATCCTCAGGATACCTTGGCGGGCTCGATGCCGCGTGGAAGCTTGTTCGGATTGATGGGCTCGAAACCGCTCATGACGTCGATACGCTCGCGAGCATGACCCTCGACCGAGTCCTGCTTCTCCCAGGCCACGATTGACCCGTTGCGGAGCGGCGGGAAATCCTTGTTCTGGGTGGCCCACCTGTCCCAAAAATCCTTCGGGACATAGGAGATCGCGTAACCGCCGATCGTACCGCCATCCATGGCGCGATGTGCTCCGACGATCTTGGCATCCGGCACCTGGGCGGCTGGACGTGCGAAGCCCTTCAGCGTGTAGGATTCAGCGTCGGCGGCGGTGTCGAACCCCCACAGCTCCACGTTGTGGACGGCGCCGCCGACATTGACCGGCTGCACATGCTTGATCTGCATCCGCAACACGAGGCCGTGCGGCAGCTTACACCCAACCACCATGGTTCCGGCCATGATCATACACCGATCATCTGGGCGACGCCCAGGCCATAGCGGACGATGGCGCCGAGGGTGGTGGCGGCGACTTTCTGCTTGGCGGCGGACAGTTCCCGAACCACGGGGAACTCCCGCAGCTTCTCGCCGAAGCCGCAATAGCCCACGTCATGGCCGTCGAACTTGTCGGCCCAAAGCTGAATGATATTGCCGGCCGGCGTCGCGTAACGCGGATCGGTGAGAACCTTGATGTTGGGGAAGCTCTCCTTGACCATCTTCAAGGCGATCTGACCGAAGGAGTTCACGCTCGTCATCGCCAGCCCGAGGATGGGCGGTCCGACCAGCGTGAAGGCGGCATCGTTCTCGATGTAGCCCGGCGCCTGCGTGATGAGGGTCCCCACGAGCGCCTGAGTGTCGACCATGATCTCGTTGGGCGAGGCCACGACGATACCGTTGTTGACCCACTTCGTGCCGCCGGCCGCTTTGGTGGATGGCGTGATGGCCGGCGACAGGCCGGGATCGTTGAGGATGCCGTAGAGCTGCAGTCCGGCAATGCCCAGGTGGTAGCTCTGGTCGCGGAACTTCTCCATCACGATGACGGCGGAGTTCTTCATCTCGGCGATGAAGTTCAGCTTGGCGAGGCTGGCACGTTCCGCCGCGTCGTCGCCATACTCGACGATCGTCTGGAACTTGAAGGCCTGACGCTGCGGAAAGTCGATATTGACGTTGGTGTTGCCGTCGTCGTTGTAGTCGCCGTAGGCCACGACGCGCCCGGTGTTCTCGACGCGCTCGAACATCACCGTGGTGGTGTTCCAGTCACCGAGCTTCTTCTCGCCAATGATCTGCGCACCCTTGTTGGGGGTTTGGAGAATGCGGATCGTCTCGGGATCGACGAAGGTCGTCGCCATGTAGGGGATGCCGGCATTGAGCTGCGTGACCAGCGTCGGCTGCGCGTCGAGCGCCATCATGATCCGCTCGGACTTGGTGTAGTCCCGGCGGAACTCTTCGGGCAGAAAGTCCTGGCCGATGGTAACGATGCCCCAATCGCGCTTGAGGTCATCCGGGAGTGGAGCATGATAAGACATGAGTAGAAAAGCCTTTCGGATCAACCGGGCAGAAGCTTGTTGAGGAAGGTGAGTTCACCGGCCGCACAGGTGAGCTTGGCGTACCACCCCGTCTCGACACTACCGGCGACGGTAGTGCCAGGGGCAGCGAACGAGAACGTGCCGTTGGTGGTATTGGCGAAGGCCTTCATGCCCACTGCACAAGCCGAAGCGCCGAAGTTCTTGACGATGATGTCACCGTCGTCGAACAGCTCACCGACCCCGAAACCCGCCGGCACCGTGTATCCGTATTCGGACAGATAGGCCGTGATGAAACCTTGGAAGTTGCGGTGCAAGACTCCGCTCGGCAGACCGGTGCCGGTGTTGGCCAGGATCGAACCCGTGGCTGTGTCGGCCCAGCACGCGAGGCCGATGGTCAGGCCGGCCGACCCCGCCACGAACCCACCGGGAGGTGCGAGGACAGAATGGCGCGGGTTGACCGAGGCGAAGTCACCGGGCAGGCCGATGGCCGGGTTGACCTGGATAGAGGACTGCGAAAGCATGGGTCTTATTCTCTCTACATCTCCCCCTCAGGGGTTTGTTGTGGTACAGTGAAACCTACCGATTGCGCTGAGTGAAGCCCTATGGAACCTGTCAGCAGAAGAGACGCGAAGAAACTTGGCTTGATTTTCTATTTTACAGGAAAATCCTGCAAACGTGGTCACATAGCCAAGCGCTACGTTTCTGGATATTCCTGTTACGATTGCCACGAAGGTGATCGCATAACTGCGGCCAAATCCGGTAAGCGAAAAGAATACTATTATTCTAATCATGCTGCGGCAATTGACGCGTTTGGGCAAAAGAGAAAGGTCGACTTATTTAAGTCTTCCCGAGTTCGGAAAGGTGACGGCGTCATATTTGACGCCCGGCACAGCGGCGTCCTGGGCGAGTCGCGAAGGCTTGTTGCGTTCGCCCGGCTTCGGCTGGGCTTCGATCATGGTGGCCAGCGCGTCGGGATGCTTGCCGTCGTGCTTGACCTTCAGCACGTCGAGCGCGGCGCGGTGCACGGCCTCGGCCGAGTCCATGGCAACCGCCAGATCGCCAACCCAGGGCGAGACGAACCGCTCGGCATCGCGGATTTCACTGGCCGTCTTCATGGCCGCAGCGGCACCGTCTGCAGCGGCATCGGTTCGCGTCTTCGCCAGCGCCGCGTCCATGGCGGCCTTGGTGACGACCGGTTCCTTATCGGTGGCGCTGGGCACCACGGGCCGGCCACGCTTGCGGCGGTCCTCGGCACCCTCGTCGTCGCCCGAGAACATCTTCTTCAGCTCGGCCAAGTCCTCGTCGCTGATCTTCCCCTTGAGGAAGGTCGCAACGTCCGACCAATTCGCGCCGGCATCCTTTGCATCGGCTTCGGTCTCCGGTCCGCTGACGGCCGCAGCGATCGTGTCGCTTTCGTCCTTCATGACCTCGGCGATCTCTTCGACGATGCCCTGGACGTCGGCCTGGTCCATGTCGGCATCGGCGGCGAGCTTCGGCCGCACGGCGGCATCGAACGCCTTGGCGATGGCCGGGGCCTTGGCCAGGATGGTCTTGGACGTCACGCCCTTGAGGATGGGCAGCAAGTCGATCTTGGCGTCCTGCGCAAGCCGGGGCTTCACATAGGCCATGAGGGCGCCGCGGGCCATGTCGGCCGTACGGGATAGGACAGCCGACTTAGGCATGGGGAACACCTCTTTCAGGGATCGGGGTTTGGCGTCGTGGACCAGGACATCCGGGCCGGCGCGGCCTTCGGGAACCATCGCGACGTGATTTCCGCGGATCTTCCGCATGACGCCGTCGAATTTCTCGCCATCCGACGCGGTGCCGGCGGTCATGTCGGGATCGTATTCGTAGCCGCACGACAGTTGTTCGTGCTCGCCGGACTCGATGGCGTCGATGGCTTTCGACGGCCATACGTCGAGCGCAGCCATCAGGTAGGGCGGTTGCCACACGACACCGTGGACAGCGCCAGCGGTACGGTCGTGATCGTGGTCCGCAGCCGATGCCGCCCGGTGCCCGAAGTAGAGGGGCTTTCCGTTGAAGCTGTCGGCGGCTTGCTCCAGCTCTTCGGGATCGCGATAGAGCCGATAGATCTTCGCGGCATCGAGCCCGAGCTTTTGCCAACCAGGGATCTCGCGTCCGAGGTAGCCGTTCACGCAGGCCTTGCTGATAGGCGTCAGGCTAACGTGAAGGTGGCCGTCCTTGTCCTTGGTGCGAACAGAGGCGCGGTCGAGGGCAAGGCGGAGTTCGGTCATGCGCGACCGTGCTTTCTGTGGTAGCGTGAGGCCTCGACTTTTCAGGAGGCGGTAGTGGATCGTTCAAAAGGGCCAAGCATCACGGACATCCCCCGCGAGCACGTTGTTTCTGTGCTTTCGAACTTCTCGGATTTTCTATCCGATCCTGGTATTCTGGTGGCGCTCGTCTCGCTTGCTGATGAAGACCTGCTGGAATTACTATCAGACAAGAAGGAAGATGCGCTATACGACCAGTTTCTTGAGGAGATAGACCGTTGGAGGAAAGAAGATGAAGCCGATGGATCAACATAGACTTGATAGACCGTCCGACCTCAAAATTTTCAAGGAAGCTATACGCATTGCGGCGATCAGCAATCCAGACCGCACATGGCGGGAATGGACATTACATAGCCTCAACGCATGCGAGGATTTCTGGTCAACCGCACAGATGCAGTTGGACGTGCCGAGCGAAGAATGGCGGCCGATGCCAAAGACCGTCGAAATCTACTAAAATGCGGGCTCACACGGCGGAGCTGGACCGAGCGCCCGCTGCCGGTGTTCTGTAACCGCCGAGTCTTGCGATGTGATGCGGAGTGGAGTGCCGCGCTGCGAAGCTCCGAGAAGCGGAGATGCGAAAGTCTATGCCTTGAGTTGGCTCACTTGGCAGGGCGGCGCGTGGTACGGTTAGACTTTGCACTACGAAGCGGTGGGAAACCACCTAAAGAAAGTCGATGCCTTGAGTTGCTATGCAGAGCGTTATGAAGCTCCACGACGTGCTGAGAAGCGCAGCCAAGCGATACGGAGTTTCAACGAGAGTTGCGCTGACACGCGGTACGATACGGAACATTGGCCTTGGAATGAAAGTTACCTAAACCCTGAACGCCTCCAGCGTCTTTGCCAGAGGCAACTGCTGTTGCGCCTTCTCGACGCTCGCTTCCAGGACCTTCATCTTCGAAGGCGACATCATCGCGGCAATGGCGCCGAAGCCACTCACCGCCGCGTTGTGCTTCACCTTCATGTCGTTGGGGAGCCTTTCGAAGTCCTGAACACAGGTCAGCTTCTTCACAACCCGCTTGGCCTTGCGGCGCATGCTCTCGCGGGCCTGCTCGGCAGTCTGGACGATCTCGATATCGCTCAGCCGCCAATACCCGCTCTTAGGGACATTGGCGAAGGCCCAACCCTCGCCTTCCAGCCGGCGCAAGGCGGTCTGAAGGTTAGACGTGGACCCCTCGACGGGCCGCCCGAGCAGTTCTGACAAGCTGCGAAAGCTGATGAGTTCGCCGATGGCCACTTCCTTCAAGCGGTCGTAAACGGCTCGGGTGTCGATGCTCATTTCGAAGGAAGGCTTGGATGGATTACTGTTGTTCATCGGAAAGAACCTTTGGATTACTGTTGTTCATCGGAAAGAACCTTGATTTGCTGCGCAATACGCGAAGGTGCGGTGCAGCGCGGTGCGGAATGATAACCCGCTAAGCAGCGCGAAGCGCGACAGCTAAGCCGCCATTGCCATATCGACGGAAGCTTCCTGCCAGTCCACGCGATCGACCGCGAACCGACCATAGAAGCCGCCGTTTTCAGGGCGAAAGCGACCAATTCCGATGAAGTTTCCTGCCTCCTTGAGGTGTGCGGTGAACACGTCCTGGCTGATGATTTCGTCCAGGATGTAGAAGGTGACGTTGCCGGACCATTCACGGATGACCGGGAACTTGCGCTTGACCCTGCCGCCGCTCTTGCCGTCGGCCGGGACGAAGTAGACCTCGCCGGGCACGTCCTTCTTTTTGTCCGGAAGGACCAGGGCGTCGGTGACCAGGATGCCGGCCTTGAAATGCTTGGTGTAGGTCGCTTTGCCGCGCCCCTTGATCTGCTGCCCGAGAAACCGGGCCGCCGTCTCGATCGACTTCTTGAAGCACATCGGCGGAATGAAAACGTGCCCGTCCTCGGTGACGTGCAGGCGTTCCGCCCAGGTCCTCATCTCGTGATCGTCTTTGCCTTCCTTGCCGTCGTTGAGCAGCGGCGTGTCGTGAAATCTGGACTGGCTGTAGGGGCTGATGCTCCTGAGGGATGCGATAGCGATTTTCATGGCGATCCTTGCTTGGCTTGGCGATACGCCGCTAAGCGATGTGCAGCCACGTAAAGCTAAACGCTGCGGCACCGCAGGATTGCTATCTAATCCCCTTTCAAGTTATGCTGCAACACATTTTTTCGATAAAACGTAGCACGTGCTGCTTGAGGAGCCTGTTTCCATGCTCAAATTCGCCAGTCGTGCTACGAAAAGCCATGTTCAAGATAGTCAACCAGTCGCTTACATGATCACCGGATCGCAAATCCGGGCAGCCCGCGCCCTCTTAGGCTGGTCCTCGCAGCGTCTGGCCGATACGTCCAGCGTTCACTACGCAACCATCAGCCGTGCCGAACAGCAGGATGGCATACCTGGTATCAAAGCTACCACACTCCATCAGATTCAAGCTGCCCTTGAACAGGGTGGTGTCGTCTTCCTCGACCCTGGCGACACCCGCAACGGCGGGCATGGCGTGCGGTTAGGGCTGCCTTGACGCTCCAACGTCTCGGCGGCCCGCTCAGTATATCAAAGTGAGAAGCCCTTGACTACGGAAAGGGCCACGCATCTGCAATTTATTAGTGATCCAGGCAAGATCCAGGCCTGTTCATCTTTGTCCCACATCCCTTTCGAGATGTCGTATTCCTTGCCGTCCATTTCCTGATGACTTTTACGCGGCTTAACGCCCCCGTGCGAATGCCGCCACACGGCCGTGGTGATCCCGGTCTCGATTTGCCGCGCCCGTGTCATGCTGGCGGTAGCCTTGGCGTTCTGATCTACAGCAATGAACGCAGCCCGGCGCTTCGATACGCCCGCGATGGCCTGGATCTCTTTCGTGAGCCCGCCGATGTCGCGGCCAGTCTG
>JAABUP010002129.1_pt1 | contig 39638 bp, 55 predicted proteins | sample 5559201 | NCBI WGS metagenome assembly JAABUP01 (sample SAMN10711887, study PRJNA513373) | rock metagenome | isolation source: Antarctica rocks | place: Antarctica | reverse complement strand
CGAACCTGGTTTGAGCCCGAACAACGGCCTAGAAAACGTGTCCCTAAGCGATCAGTCCATGGCAAGCAATCCCCGCAAGGGGCAAGCAAAATGTCCTGGCGCCAAGACGACCAGCCATGAGTGGACGAATATTTGCTTGTGCCTGAGTGGGATCTTCGCTCAAGCTCCCACACACATTCTGAGGGCTTCCTATTCTGCTGATATAGGTACAAACACTGACACAACCTCCAATCTCAGCTCTACGTGCGTTGTGCTTGAGCTCGTCGCCGGCGGTCTGGACTGTCAGCCTCGGCCTAACAATCAACAGCAGACGCTACAATTGTTCCTCAGCAGCTTTCGACGTCAGCAGTTTTACTTGACTGTAAACATAGCCTCCGAGATGCATTTCAATGCATTTCAGTGCATTGCGCAGCCCAACACAGCCTTGCATGACTGCATGCTGTATCTGACATGTGCCCTATAATCCAAGCATTTCACCGGGCTCTGCAAATCAGTGTATCCTTGGGGACGTGTATCTGAGATCTAATCTATCAAGGGAACACAAGTCACCAAACACTTCAATTATTGGCTTCCACAGACGTCAGGAATGCACAAACAGCCCAGCGAGGTCGATAGGCAGACGACATCAAGGGAAGTCCATCATTGTGGGTTTTTGGCCCCAGACAAAACAAACAATTGATACACAAATAAGCTGGACTGTCGAACCAGCCAATTGGCAACGCTGGTGCACTAGTTGACTCGGCAATTGATGTCACCAGCCGTTTCATCCTCTTCATCTGCATCACTCTGACGGCTGGCTAAGCCTCTTTGCAGTAGGCTCAGCAGCTGAGGATTGTCATGCAGAGCCTGCAACCAATCATCCACCTACTCATTACATGCATCGTACCATCCTCAAGAAAACTTCAGACCAAAGCAATGCATCTGCTGCCGGTTGTGCACAGCACAGGATAATGGTGATTGCAAAATGTGCTCAAAACATTTTGATGCTGGCATCAACATTGCAGGGGTGAAAATCAGGTCTACATCTGCGGTTGTGAACAATTGCATTTCAGGGCGTAAGTATGAAACGTATGCAGACCTGAAAGACTCTTGGGCTAATGCTGCGCAAGACTTGAGGCCCTGACATGATGCGCTCCTGGTTTCTGCGGATCCTGACAGCACAGTCAACAGCATCCATTGGTGAGACAGGCCCCTCAGGAGACCACAGCTTGATGGTGTGCTCAATCCCACTGGTTGCCAAAACCGGCAATGTTGGATGGCACTGCAGGCATCATTTCCATGTTAGAAGTAGTGATGCACATCTTGGATCAAGTCTAAGTGTAATGGTGTCAATGACTGTGCAAGGCGCAAAGCTGTATGACACACCCTGTGGTCCTTGCCTACCTGTCTCAATCAGCACAACTGCAAGAAGTATGCCCTACCAGACTGCAAATCTAACTTTCCACATTGAACAGAGTGTAGGTACCATGCTAGCAGGACCAGTGTCATCGATCATTTTTGCACAGCTGAACCATGTGGCCAGCTGACAAGGGCAGCATAAGCTCAGCCAGGCCAGTACAGCAGACTTGGAAGCAAGACGCACCAAAGCTCACCTGGACGCAATTAGCGACGTCTTCATCAGCCTGCAGGATGTTGACTACCTGGCCCGTGACTGCATCGTAGATGAAGACACTGCCATCATCACTGCCAGCAGCTACCAAGTCATCATGACTGCCCATGAAGATGGCTTCCTTGATATCTGTCTGAACATTTGCATGACCTGCACATAGCATGCATAACTATGTGGGAAGCAGAGTGGAACATGGCAGGTGGGAGCATGTACCACCACTGTCAGGGCTGTCCACAAGAATGACCTTATTGAGGATGGCCCACCAACATGTCAGAATGTTTTTCATTGGGTAAAAGACGTATACTACGCCTTTCATGTGTTGTCCAGCAAAGTGCATGGCTGCAACTTCTGCCCAATGAAAGCATTGCATAATGCAGATTGCAGGTGATGATGGGTGGGTAGGTGTGTACCAACATATCTGTGTAGCATGCGGCGGGCCCCCACGCCTTGCCTCCAGGTGTTGGGCCCATTCACTAGCCCTTGCCTCTTGGCAGCCACATCCTTCCCTCCTCCATCAATCTCCTCACTGCATTGCACATTCCATCAGCCCAGGCTGCTTGCTTGTGCCATACAGCTTCGTCTTGAAATGCATACAACCACTACAATGAATGTCAAAAGCACCCTGGACAGGTGCCCACTGTTCCTTGAGCAAGCCACTAGTTCTTGTAGCTATGGTGCATGCAGGTGCAGACTGGGACAGCTGCCCCATGGCTGACATGCAGGCCACGCACAGACACAGAAGCATGTATGCAAGCAAGCATCTTGAGAAAATCTTGCACACGCACTGCACATAGGGCAGCACCCATTACTGAAAGCATCTGAAGCTCAATAGCAACTACAGTTTGTGACAGGGCTGTCCTAGCAGAGATAGTCAGTCAGCAGTACAAGGATGTGAGCAGTGAGGCACTGTACCACATCCAGCCCTCCTCTGGGAGCTCTGCCTCGCCACTTGGCGAGTCAGGCCCACCCTCTGAGCTCAGATGTGCACCAGCAGCCCAGCGCCGCCGCACAGGCTCAGCCTGATCTTGAATTTGCATATCAGCGGTGGGCAATAGTGAAGGACCTGCTGCTGCTTCAACTTCAGGTGAAGCTGACTCAGAAGCTGATACTGAAGCTGATCCAGAAGCACTATGCTGTCTAGCTCTGCTGGGCTCTTCCTCTTCTTCAGCCACAGCTTCACCAAGCTCAGCACCAGCACCAGCGCTATGATGATGTACCGCTTGTGCTCTGGATTGACTGTTTGCTGCTGCTGCACCCTCACACTCGTCTTCTTCAGACATTGCCTCATCAGGTGAATCTAGGTCTTCCAGTAGATCACAAGGATCCGCCTGAAGTACTGGGCCATTGTGGAACCTGGCAGCAGTCATGTCGTGATCTGCATGCCTGACTGCCTGATGAGGCTCACCCAAATACTCAGCACGTATATCCCCATTGCACTGCTCATCAAGGTCAGAGTCACCAGTGTGATCAACGCCAACACTGTGATCACTACCCGCATTGAGATCATTGGTTGCACCCAACATGACGGCATCATGTTGCCCCACATCTGGAACAGGGCAGGGCACTTCCGATGCCAGGTGACTGGGTGATGCTGCAGGGGGGGAGAGCTGTCTGGCAATGTTGAGAGGCGACAAGGACGGTATATTGCGCTGGCGAGTGGCTCTTTCAGGTGAAGCCATCGAGCTGGCTTCTGCCTGCTCATCCTGCATGCAAGCTCTGCTTTTGTGCATAGCTTATCCTATGAGCCATATAGTTCGCTTCTTTGTACCACTGCAAACACTGGGGGAACAGCCAAGCTCACTTGTGGCAAAGGACACTGCGCCTATTGGCATACACAGGCGGAGACTGCCACCCTGAAATGTGGCTTGCATATGACACACATGTATGCAGAGGGCTGTATCATTTGCAAGCTGCCCACCATTGCCAGAACAGCTGTCTCAGCACCGCTGTTCTCCTGACGTGATCGTGCGTTTGCTTGTGCTTCACCTCTGGCGCGCTTCTTTTGCATCAGCCTCCACTGGCGCTGCTTTGCATGCTGTGCACGCTCCTCCAGCAAAGCATACACCTCCTCCTTCAATCGGGCTGCGTCCTCACCAGCTGTGGGAAACTCAGCCTGGAAGGCCTCAATGGCTGTGTAGGCAGCCTGCAACATACATCTGCCATGGTTTGCATGACATTGGATGTCAGTTTGAGCCCTGACTGTTGTGTGTGCAACCTGCAATACCATTTGTGCCACGTGACCTAGTGTTGAACGTAAATCAATGCCCACATGCTGTACTAGCCGAGGGGACAATACTTCCTTGGGTGCTGATCCTTGTCTGCTCTACAAACCATCGGGACGCGTGATGAAACTATTGAATGATGCAATGTGCTCAAATGCAAATGTTGGCTGTGACCAAGACCATGACTGCAGTGCTGACTTGATTGGTGATCCCTTGTCTGTGCTCAAGAGCACTGTGGGACATGTGACAAAGAGTGTTGAGAGATGCAGTGTGCTGAAGTGCAAGTGGTAGCTGTGGCCAAGACCGTGACCAGCAGCTTGCCTGCATCTGGTTGAGGGCCTTGAGGGCTTGTATTTGGCGGTAGTGTGCCTTGGCCAAGCTGGGCTCTAGCTTCAGAGCTATCTCACAATCTTTCAGCGCCCACATGGCATCCCCAACCCAGTCCCTGGAAATCAAAGCTGCAGCCCTGCAAACACAAGCACAGAATATGAGCATGATGCGGTCTTCATTTGTGTAAAACAACAATGACTCAGTTGATTGTTGCACCTGGTACCAAAAAATGCACCATGTGTGAGCAGGCTCAGAATGGTTGTCACAGAACAAGCTAATCCTGTAACAACACAACTGTTCTGTGCCTGAAAGGAACAAGAGCATGGCTACCTGTTGGTGTGCAGCATGGGGGAGGTGGGGTTGAGGTGCAGGGCCTGGCTGTAGAACCCCACCGCCTGTGGTAAATCCTTTGAGAAGAAGGCATGGTTTCCCATTGTCTTGAAGCCCTCTGCCTTCAATAGTGCCTCCTGACTGGCAGCTCTGCAATGGAAATAAATTCCCAGCGTTGGTTGCAGACTGCAATGCTGCCTCTGCCATGCAGTTTAGGACGAGTAATGCATGTTGCATTGTGCATATTGCATATTTTTCTTATTTGTACGCTATCAGTGCTGCTGCCATGACACACAAATGCAAAGGGATATTGACCCAATGCAAGCAGCCTATGAATGCATGCACGTCATTCATCATGATATGCAGCATGCAACCTACAGACTCATCTCACAGCAGGCTGAGGTGTTGCAGCACTTGCCTGATGGAAGATGTTGACGGCATGCAATCATCTGTGGGAGCATCTCTGTCGGAAGCTGATGCATCTGAGGCCATGCCCGGCTCTGCGCCACTGCTGTCAGGAGTGGTGCCATATGCCGTGGCGCAGGACCCAGTGCCACTAACATCAAAGGCATAGGCCTGATCGCAATGATATGTTGCCACCAACTGCACAGCAACGCAGGAAAACATTAACAATATATAGCTTGACAGGTAACCAGCAAACCACCATGCGCTGATGTGTGGGGTCGTTAACAATGCTGCAACAGGCAGCCTTGCCAATGTTCTGCATAGCAGCTGCTGCCAGCTTTGGTTGCAGCTGCCACACGCTTTGCACAAGTTTGGCGCTACCCTGGCATGCACAGAGCAGCAAGCAGCAAGGCTCTGGCCAATCTTCAGCTGCAACTGGCTTTTCACCACACAACCCAACAGGACTCTGACCACGTGTCAACAGCAACAGACAATATAGTGGTACCATTGGCTGACATGGAATGTGCGAGTACCTTGTCCCCCCTGTTGCCAAAGCTAACACATGTGGTGTGGGCCCGACCAGCACGCTTGTTAGAGTTGATGAGACAGGTATGGGGCGGAGCCATCTGCAGCACAGGCTCAGCCCTGACACGCTCTTCTTTGGGACTACCTGCACACATCCAGCCTCGCTGATAACGCCATCACAATGGATTACGCAGATGTGCTGTTGGTGGCAATGTGCTGCAGCACACAGCGTATATGTATGATCATGAACGCGTTGACTCTGCAACTAGCACCATTTGCTCTGTCCTACAGCAGTTGTCCTGTGTGAGCAACCTGACTATGTAGTTGCAGCTGTAACAAGCACAGGTGCTGCACCTTGCATGATGTGGTCCCTAATGCAGCGGCCAGCCTGACTGCATACCTTGATCACGCAATCAATGAGAGCTCATTGTCAAAGTCACAAATACCGAGCAAAGATGACAGGCTTTGGCATACGTGCCGTGGCCTGGCTTTTGTTGTCATCAAGCAGGCCATGCACAGGCTCGCAGTCATTCACCTGTGCTGAGCATGCGCCGATCATACACTCGGACATACACATCTCCTGCTGCAATTGCCAGCTGGTGAACATGTGCCTGCATGCAAACATGTCGATACTGTCTCAGATGACTGTTGACCAAAGCGCAGGTCAATGTGACACAGCTGTCACACCGCATGGCCCTCTGAAGAGTTGGTACAGCAAGACGCAAGGTTTGTCAGGCCTCAGTTCTCTGTTGACATAGAGACTCCCAGTGCAACAAACAGCACAAAGGTTGATGGTGGCAAACAGAGATCAGGCACACCTGGTTCAGGCTGATGCCTTTGAGCTCAATGCTGCGATTGGCAGAGCCTGCACCAACTGCCTTCACAGAAAGTAGACAGTTGGCGCTTTCCCAGGACTTCTGGCGGTTGTTGGACAAGCGTGTGTCATACTGCCTCACTGTGCCATCCTCTGCAGCAGACCAGAAGAGGTGGGGGTTGTTGGGCTCCACCTCCACCCCCTACAATAATCCAGGTAGTGTTCCTCTCTTGCCTCTTGCATTGCATCTGCTGCTGCTAACAAAGCTTGGAGAATGCATGCAGTCTGGTGCATCGCAAGCCATGCAGAGTAGTGCTATATTGCTCACGGTCAGCAGGACTGTAAAATTGCATGTCCATTGGGCCCCGTTGCTGTACAGACAGCGGCACCACCAGGTTGTAGAGGCGTGCTGGCTTTGAGTGCCAATACAGGCATTGAATTGTGAGCAGTGCACCTGCTGCTATTTGCCATCATGGTGTGATGCAGGGACAGATACAGCTGTCAGATAGAAGGAGTTCAAGGTGTCTTTGACACACCTTGACTCTTGCATGATGGCAGCCATACAGTGTGCTCTCGAATGCAACTGGAGTAGGTGTTCCAGTGGTTCTTCTTGACAGCTTTGTAGGGAGTCTGTCTATGTGGTGCAGCATGACTGTGTTGTCCATTGCACCAGTGATGATCTGGCTGTTACTGGTGCAGGGCATGAATTTGACACCAAAGATATTTGCTGCATGCTCTGTCTGTAATGCCAGAGGGCTTTTGTCTGTGTCTGGATATGACCAGAGTAACACCTGTCAAGGATGGGCACAGTTGTCAGGTACCACAGCAGAGCCAAATCGTCAGAATGCCTGTAAGCACGCTCAGTCAGGTAGAGGTGGACTGCTACCTGTCTGTCATCAGAGCCACTAGCGAGCAGACTTCCGTCCTCACTCCATGCCAATCTATTGACACAGCCTTCATGGCCGTTGAGTTTTTGGACATTGCTCAGCTTCTCCGCCCACGATGGCGTAAAGCGCAGCGCTTGACGCTGCAGTACCCACTTCAGAATACAACACTCGGCGAAGGTTCCCAACGTGCAACCGGATGACACGCAGGCATACCTGAGTGCTAGTTTGACGATTAAAATGCAAGTTTACAAAGTTTGCGGGCTTTGTGTCGTTCGACATCGTCCTCTGCAATAACAGTTGAACTACACGAGACTTTGCTTTTGCAAGATCGACAACTCAGCAGACTCTCAAACTTCTGACGTTGTGCACGGCATTTGTCTATCGAACACACGTCATGTCGACAATATTTAGCATGCTTGCACCGCGTCACGAAAAGCCGCGTGTCCGCAATAGTGTCGAAGGAGTCAACATGTTTCGGAGCTACCGGTCAACGCCCTCGTTATGCCTTGTTCGTCTTCGAACAAGCTTCTTTGGGCGCAACTCAAGCAGGCAATTTGACCAATCTACATCGCGTCAACGGGTGTAAACCTCTTTCTCTCTCTTTCGCCTGTGCACGAAAAATATGGCAAGCTGCATGCTGTACAAATGGCACTCTGGCTGGGGCCTTCCTTCGGTGTCGCCAGCATGCATCCAAGTAGAGGTGATGTTCGTTGTTGCATCTTAGCCTCTTCGAACCTCTTGTAGACACTCATCTGACATTTTGGAACAACTCCAGCAGGCCTATTTGCGATTTGCTGCAGCCGACTTCGCGGTTGAGAGCTGTGACTACACCCACACTTCTCCAACAGGTTTGACTTTGCAGTCATATGGGTTGTCTTCTTGCCAAAGTCTTGACTAGCACCTGTGGTTGCATCCTTTTAGTGATCCAGTTGTTCAGCAATGCCAGTGATCAGAAGGTGCCCTGCCTCATGATGATAATGTCAGACTTGGTCTACAGTTGCAATAGCTGATCACTGATAAGGTCAATTTAGGTCACCAACCAGCTGTGGACACCAGTGGAGAGATTGTGGCAGAAGACGAGGCGTATCAGTCAGCGCGTGTCATCATACAGCATCTTCAACAGCAGCTGAAAGATATAGACGCTGACTTGTCAGACTCTGACCGTGCAGACCTGATTGCTTTCCGTACATTAGTGCAGAATGCTCTCGAGCCAGCTACGCAATATACCCTGTGGTGCGAAGCAGAGAGCTTCAGCAAACATACACAGGTGCTGCTTCACTGCTGCAACTTGTTTAGCATTCTCAGTAGCATCTGCCCTTCAGCATTTTAGACTGCTGGAAGCAATCGCAACCACAAATCTGCATGGATGTCATGTCTTGTTGCAACTTACGTGGCAATTGCAGGTCAAGTATAGCCATGGTATGCCGTTTCCTCTAAACTATATTTTGCCGCGCATCCACCAGTTCCATGTGTGGCAGATGTTGAAGCTCACCACAGCAGAACAGGTAATCAAATGCATGAGCTGGCTGTTGGCACAAGATTCATTGCACAATGCACTGAATCCTATGTGCATGTTGGCTATGTGCTGCTCAGCAATGAGCCTGGAACAGGGTTATGGCTATTACGCTGGTGTGGTATTGCAAGTCACTTCTCTGGCAGCTGCAGCGGTTGAAAGTAATCCAAATGAGGATGGTATACATGTGATGAGTTTGCACGTTGATGAGTACCTTGCTGGCCTGTAGATGTATACTTCCCTGGCAGATGCTTATGCAGCAATAGCTGAGAGGCTGAGTGGCAGTGATGGTGACTACTTTTTTGGAGGCAAACCTAGCAGTCTTGATGCCCTGCTGTATGGTCACCTTGCATTCCATCAGGCAGCACCTGTCGCCTCCCCTGAAATCAGACAACAGGTCAGACCTCCGATACACATCTTTCCTTGGGCACATGCAGTGATCACCTTTCAGCTATACAGTTGTGCTAAATGTCCTGCTTTTTATGCCCTCAACTGTTTATTGACCCAGGGACTGAAGTATTGGCAAGCCAGCTTCTGCTGTGCTTGTTTGCTGGCAGCAGTATTTCCTGAGCGTGTTATGCTGCCTACAGATCAGTCAGCATCCTGTGCTGCGGAAGTATGTGGACAGGATATCCAAGGATGTCTTTCAAAGGCCCGTTCCCTTTGCATCAGCTAGCATGAGTCAAGAGTGGCAACGGCGAGCAGATGCTGCGGCAGGTGGCTCCAGGTAACAGACAGTGAAGGCACTGCATAAAACGCATGGATGTTCTCATATTGTTATGTTCTCAATGCTGTATTGCCTAGGCAGCTTGAGATGAACTGCCTGCTCAGACCTAACACTGGCAAAGCCCAGTATCAAGTATAGTAACAATGCAGTGGCCTGGCTGGACAGGCTAGATGGGGCTTCTGGTGATGCAGTTTCAAACATGCTTTGATATGCAGCAATGCTGCACACTTTATCCTGGACCTTCCTGTATAGACCTTGCCATTGTTACATCTGTGCTTGTGCAGGAACGCAGCAAACAAACAACATACCAAAGCAGAGGAAGAGCTGACTTCCAAGGGCAAGATTTGGATAGGTTTTGCTGCTGCCGCAGTGATTGCCTTTGGGCTATTTAGTGGTCAGTATATCAGCATAGGACTTGAAGAGGACCTCGAGGAGGACGACGACCTGTGATCTGTCATTAAACCTTGATGTGGCTCTTAGGTGCAAAGAATGATCGCATTCTGCAGTGTCAAAGGTGACAATAAACAGAATGTAAGTAAAGCTGTATGTTACAGCACTAAAAGTCTACAAGTGGCACCCAAATTGCAGAGCATGAAACTGTACAAATCCACAGTAAGCACTGGCTCATACTGTACATCCTATGTTATACAACACTGCACTTGAAGATCCGGAATCTGCTTTCTACTGTACTAAGTCCTGAAATAAATGTCAATGTCGCTGCAGCTTCTTGCGAAGAAGAGCACTGATACCCAGACAAATGGCTGTTGATATAGGCCGCGTCACTCCAGCACAGAATGCAGCAGCATTCAGCATTGGACCGGAACATCCGGTACTATGTGCTGCTTCTGCTGCTACGAGGCCTGCAGGTTGCAAAATGCGCAAGTTGACGACCAAATTCTGGGCATACTGACGAACAACTTTGGCACAACATGTTTGCCAATCAACGTCCTTTTCGGTTTGCTGATAACAGAATGTTGGAAAATGAGTTGTCTTCAGGATACGTTTACTTGAGCTCAGATGGGCGAGTGGACAGTGCACCAATGGTCTTTACCTTGGAAGGGACAATGCCAATACAAAAGCAGAGGCTGAAATCCCTGCACATATGCAAAGCATTTGTGTTGGGCATATTGGTCATGCATCACAATTGCACAACTGGCTCTGAAATGCATAGATCACAGAGGCGTGGCAGCCAAGATGCAGAGTCGAGACAATGAGAGTGTGTTTAAGGCAGGCAAAAGACATACATAAGGAGTGGCCTTGGACCCATACGTGCATTGCATGCAGCAAATTGTGAACACCAGGTGTAAATGCAATCCTGTAGGACGATTTGGAAGTTGGGCAGGCAGGCAGGCAGGCAGATACGCTTTGAGATAAAAAAGCACAGACATGCATGGCACATGCTTCATGCTCATCTGGTGCTGGTCCCTGCACTAACGTTACAATACTTTTCAGACATCACATCTGAGACATGTCAGACACAATGGGCTTCTTACCTACAGCCAGGCCCAACAGCAGACTGCTTCTCCAGCGGCTGTTGGGAGGCCGCGCCCTGATTTGGAACTGGTAGGACGCCATGTTAGGGTTGTCAGAGGGCGCCTTTGCATTGCTTGGCTGAGCATCAGGCATCTGCTGTGCTTCCTCGTAGTCGTCCCCCACACACTGCTCCCACTGTTCCCTCCAGACTGCATGTGCAGGAGTGACATAAGTCTTCTGATGCTGCTGCATGAGTACCGATGATCTGCATAACGGGAAGAAGGGGCATGCTACACGACTACGTCAGCTGATAATGCTGACATCTTGCCTGCAGCAAGATTCATGCAAGCAGGCCTCTGGCAACATGTGTGGCTTCATTTTGTAGACATCTGATTAATCTTGCAATGACAGGCAATTGTATTGGTGACTGAGGAGCTGTCCCTTGATGCTAGCATGGATGCATCCAGCAATTGGCATGTCTTAGCCACATACTTGATGTCACACGCAGATGGGACAGACAAATGCATTTCTTCATTTGCTCTTTCACACATGTTTTGACTAAAGCATGCATACGCAGAGGAGCAATTGCGTACCTTGCATAGGATGCATGCACAAATTTAATGGACATACGTACAATTTGATATGGCTTGGCCATATGTACAAACTAACCTTGGGGGCTCAATGGTGACCAGACTGTTTCCTGGGCCAGTGAGATGACAAGTGTATCTACCAGCAGCATCCTGGCAGGTCCAGGCAAGCTGGCAAAGAAAGGGCTGGTGGTAACGACCTTCATCAATGTTTTTATCTGCAAAACTGGCTCACAATCAGCTAATTGCAGACTAAAATGACAAGCACAAGCACAGACAGTGAGACCAACACTGGCACTGCCTGGCTTGGACAGTCAGTGACAGTGGAAGTCAAGCTTGCTGTGTTTGAGGGATCAGTGAAGACCGGCAAATAGGCACCACCTAGGTAGAGCCTGAGATCTATACCAGCAGCTGGCAGATGCTACATACATGTCTGCAAAACCAAAAATGCATGCCTTGAATACATGCAACACTTTGCAACACACTGCGGAGAGTCTGCGGTGTATGCATGGCAATTTGGTAAGGTCTTGCCTGACTTTTAAAGCTTCTGGGGTAGAGGTGGTGATTGTCTCTGGTCCAGTGTAATGGCACCTGAGCTCCAATGAGAGCAAGCACTAAAGCTGATGGCCTATGCCCTGCACAGCACAAGGTGTCGCGCAAGGTTAGGCTGAAGCTGACTGATAAAACTCATAACTGCTTGCCTGCCATATTTGCTATATCCACTGGCGACAGCGTAACTGGCTTCTTCCAAGGAGTTGTGCCTTCTTTACCATCTGCTGCAAAGTTTGCTATTGTAATTCCTTTGCTGAATGGGACTTTTTGAGTGTACAGGAAGGCTGCCAAATTCACGTTGCCAGTGACTGCACAGTAGTGGTAGGGAGGCTTTTCGAGTGTGATAGCCTCGGTGATTTCCGGATTGAATGACAGCCTGCACAACGTGGTCAGCAGCCTCGGCACATGACACTAACGAGATTGGTGTGTGTGTCAGATTGTTGCAGCCTCGACGCTCGCCTGATGCCACTCTGATGGTGACTCTGCTGGGACATGCACAGCTCTAACACGCTCGGTTGCTGCGAGCTCGGCCTCTCTGCTGGCTCCTGTCCGGACATCTTTCGAGAACGCAACGATGTCCCGTATGTATCGACGGGTGTGTTCTCTGACGCCTCGCGACGCGCTTCTGGATGTATGGGTTGGGGCAAGCAAGCACGGCTCTCCCGAAGCTGGTGTCTACCGCAGCGATCTTAGAAGGTAACGGATGAATGTTGACTGCAACCTTGATTGCCCCTGCTTCAAGCATTGTAATCTCTAATGCCTCTCTCGAATGAAGCAACTGCTCATGCAATAGCTGTTTGCCTGATAGAAAATCATACTCATCGCTCTGGCAACATAAGGAGGGATTACAACAAATGAGCCATGAGTTTACAGGATGCCCATACCATTACACTGCACATCGCCACCGACAACCAAAAAAACAAGAACGAGGCACACTCACTACACACGCAGGGGCTCCTGTAGAATGTGCACCAACTTTGCACGATGATTGGGTACTTGTCACAGGTCCTAAGTCATATGAGTCCATACTTTCACCACGCCGCAATTTGGTGACTTGTCAAAATGTTGCCTTTGCATCAATGGTCATTCTTGTTCTTGCCAGATCCGTTTCTGCTGCTGTCTTTTGAAGGTGGTGCATCTGGGACCTGGAGGATGAACACAAGTTGCAGTCAGCAAATGGATTGTGGCAAAGCATTCCACTGCAGACAGTAGTCAAATAGAGCAGTTCTGGAACACCAGAATGCTTAGCCAGTTGCAAACACAGGTTTGAAACACAGTTCAAGGGTCAGCATAGTTCGTGAACCACAGCGGAGTTGCTGCATACCTTAGGGTCATTGCTTTTGCTCTGGGTTTTGGTGGTGCTGCCAGTTTTTGCAAATTGAGTGGCCTCACCAACCGCTGTGTCCACACCCTCAGCAGCTGAGTCAGGCTCAGCACCTGTACGCATGCAGTCCCTGTCAGCCAAGCACATCTGTGACAGCTTCCTGTCAAGCAGTCAAACAAACACATTTCTGACAATTTCCTGTCATTGTGCTTGCATGCAGTATGACATAGACAACAGCAAGTGCACCAAAGGTATCTAGACAACAATCACCGCAGGCAGGCTTTGGGAACAGCCTCAGCATCCTGAGATGCATTGCACCAAGAGAGTGCGGTACAAGCTTTTGCCCATCAAGCAGAACCTAACCTGCAGCTTGTGCTATGCCAGAGGCGACTGTCCTGGCTGCCTTTCGTGCAGCTTCCTGCGCCCTTATCTGGGCAAACTTGGAGCCCTTCTTCCCTCGCGGGTTGCTCTCCTGAGTGGCAGACATCTGAGTGGGTGCCTCCTCTGCCTTGCTGGCAGACCTCCTGGCATTTGTCTCTTGCCCTGCATGTTCAGAAAGACAATATCACGAAAGTGATGTCAACTGCAATAAGAAAACTACCAGCATGACTTTTTATCACACCAGCAATTGCAGCTGCATGCCATACTGTACTCAAGAAAAGGCAACTGTCCAGATGTGGCACAGTACAGCATCTAATGCACTCATCACACGCTTTACATCATGCTCAGTTGATCACAAGCACTCACCTTCCAGAAGCAATGCAATAAGATATGAAGTGCAGACGCAGTTGACAGGTGTCTGAAAACATGTATGTTCACATGACATGGAAACAAAGGAATCAACAAGGTTGATTCATTGCTCTTGCAAGCGAAGGGCTATGCTATTAGTACAGCAGTGTGCAAACGTTGTTGCATCCTAGGATGGAGCCAAGTCAAACTAATCAGTATGATTCTCGGCAAGCAAGCATGAGCTGCCGAGGTCCCTGCTGCATACTCCACATTTGTACAAACATAGGCAGACAAGGGGCAGCACAAGAACCTTCACTGCCATATAGAGGCAGCAGATGTACTGCCTGGCATAATAGCCACATTGCCAATGAATGCAATGAAGGGTTGACCATTACCTTTGTTCACCTTGGGTGCCAGATCTTCTGCCTTAACCTTGCGTACTGTGCCGCTTGTTGGCAGCTCAGGAGGCTTGGTGTTGCGCTTCAACAGCACCTGCATGGCATGCTGTGTCAGAAGAGGACCTGGCAAGGGCCTACAAATATGTAACAATTGTAAGCAGGCCAGCCTAGTACAACTTATGGATGCAAAACAAAAATTGAGAGCAGGCCTGGCAACAAGTAAGTGCATTGCCATAGCAAGAATGGCAGGCAAATCCCCACAGTTGGATGCGGGAGATTCCACATACAGTGCACACAGCCACAGAGGCACTGCACATTGTCAAATGCCATGAGGCTTGCAAACTGACAAAAGACAACTGAACAGGCAAGACGCGCTGTGCGACGTGTAATCGGTCAGACAGAGCATGCAGCATCAAAGCCACCTGGGCAAGCAGAGTTGCAGCATACCTGCTGGCCTGTGGTCAAAAGGTTGTTGGTGAACCAGTATAGCGTCAAGCCAGATGGCACATTGAGTGAGAAGTATCCTGCAAGCACCAATACAAGGCCACAATCAGAGGTCATTGTCCATGAAGAGCAAGGCATGCTGCACACGGTCAGTGCATGATATCTTGAACCATCAAATACTGTAACTGTGTATAGCTAGAGTGACAAATGGATATGGCAAGTACCAAGAATGTTCACAGGTGGTGTTTTGCTCGAAAAGAATTCACACTGTGCACAAATGACCTAACCATGTATCATGCTTTTTTGCCTGAGATTACACATCGACATCCGAAAACAAGGCCTAATGCTCTCCAGCAGCAGGCAACTAGGGGCAGATAACATGCCATAAATGACTGCAATACAGCAGCCTCACCAATCATGAGAGGCAGGAATTTGAGGATGGCATTGCTTTGCTGGGCTGACTCGTCCTGTGCAGGTGGCTGCAAGATCTTCTGAGTGGCAAACTGAGAGACCACTAGGGCGACAGGCAGCACCAGGTAGCAGATGGCATCATGCCATCCAATGGGAGGTGCCCCATTTTGGAAAGGGAATAGCCAGGAGAAGCCTCCACCCTATGCATCACATTGTGGACATAAGACATGCCCTTGACAACCCTACAATGATCTTGCCCCAAGCTCTCACAAGCTACATGGCACAGCCACTGCGAGAGACAGCCAACTCTGCTCTGGTTCCCATGTCATCATGCCAATCTTGCTGGAGACAACAAAGCAGCTGCTGCCTGATATATGTGTACAACTTTCGCAAGGCTCATGGCAACTTTGCATGGCAATATGCATAGTGCCAAGGATGGTGAGCTTACAGATGCTCGAGATGCTAGAGTGGAAGGACCAGCCAGGGTCGGGATCCAGAACCAGCCTTCCTTCAATAAGCCCTCATCTGCCACATTTGAAAGCGCTCTGCACAGAAGACATTAAATTTGCTCCTCAGCGTCAGCATGCTCACGCACATGAAACAGTTATGGGGCAGACCACGCTATGTAGCAATTTCTGTGACACCACCAATATGTCACGCTGACACCAAGTGCGCTGACCCTTTGTGGTTGACAAGACAATATGGCATCTGGGTGGATTGGTCGATTCTGAAGTTGCAGACAAAACTGGTATGATGCAATGAGGACTGTCAGGACCACAACGACAACCAATTGCAAGAACAGCATTTCTTCCCAGCTTACTCATGTGCACTCATTATTGTCTGCTGCAGAACAGGACTGGACAGCATGCATACCTGTACAGACCAATCCAGACTGGCAAGGTGGCCAAAGTGGGTAGGCATCCTGCCAAAGGATTGACACCAGCCTGTTTGTAGAGCTCGCCAACCTTGATCTGCATTTCCTGCTGATCACGCCCTTTGTACTGTTCCTGGATGGCCTTGACCTTGGGCGCAATATTTTGCATGGCAACTGTTGACTCCACCTGGGAGTGCAGAACAGCAGTCAGCCTGAAACTTCATGTATTGTGAAGGGCTGGGCTTGCCCTGCAGGTCTTTCAGAAATCAAGGTGAACTTGAGACCTTTCATGATGGAATGCCCAGGGCCAATACAGGATGCGCAATGCTTACCAGCCTATGAATTAAAGAGGATGGCGTCAGCATGTGCATATCAGCTGCTGCACTGTCACAACCACACTTGTAGCGAATTGTTGAGCAAGTGAAAAATACCTGTTGCTTGGACAGAGGGTAAGTGGCCAGTTTGACTAGAATCGTCAGCAAAATGATGGCAAATCCGTAGGAATAGGGAATACCAGCGCCTGCAATCCCTTGATCCAGTATCTGCATTGCAGTTGTGCTGAGAGGCTTGTGATAAAAGGGGCAGAGACTCAAGATTTCTGGAGGTGTATTGACTTGCTGGTTGCAGTTGGCTAGATGGCTAGACAACTGGACAACCTGGACTTGCTGGCTTTTGCGTGCAGAGCCATCTTACCTTCAGGAAAGTCTCAAACAGTGAGGCTAAAGGCCCAAAGAAGCCGCCATTCTTGGCTGAAACTGTGTCAGTGACAACAGCTGGGTCTATTGCCCCTGATTCAGCTAGTGTGTACAAAGCAGTGGTCAGTGGAGTCGAGACCTGCTCCAATTGAGCAGGGATTCTGCAGGGAGAGGAGATTGTAAAAAACAACCGCAACCCTGACACCTGAGACACACGTGTGATCACACAGTCCTGCCATTCATAACTGACTACCTGGTGATGAGATCCGCTGCTAATTGCTGCTCTGGGCCGCCAGGCAAGACAGCGGCAGGTGCGAGAGCTTTTCGACACCGCTTCGAAGTAGCAGAGCGAAGGGAGGCTAGTCCTGCAAAAGATACTTGACGCTCTTCCCAACCTTTGTTTTCACGGAAGACAAATGTGCAGTTGCGTACTGCCACAAGCAAACCTGAAGTATGCGCCCGTTGTCCCAACAAAGAAGCTTTCCTGGCGACGGCAAAGGCAGAAGGCCTGTACACAAAGATATGATTTTCAGCAAAGCCTGGAAAAACACGCCACGAAGCCGCTCACGCGTACCTTGCTGCCAGTCTCCGGCAGTTGCACTGCATTGTCTGCATGTTTGCGGCTACTGGATGCTGCATGCGATCACAGTCAGCACACTCGGACAGCGACAAGGTGCAACAAGAGCTGCAGCAAGCCTCAAACTGTGATACGGCGTAAGACTAATTGTACCTCTAAAACTGTTACGGTTCTTGAATGTAGGTACGTTGACTGATCCAGTGCTGGGTGACCATCTCAGCGATCTACACAAGCAGTAAGTGCCCGGTGATTGCTCACATTCCCAATTGCTATAGTTGTGAGTCCAACTGGTTTCTTGCCGCCGACGAACAGTTTCGCCGGACGAGATCTTCCACTAGTGCATGCCGGCTTGAACGGTCAAGGGCTGTACAGCACTGCCAGCAGCAGAGGGCGCACAGGAGGGAAATGGTCTGCAGCAACATTCAATGCTTGCGGTCGCGGTCAACGAGTCACGCACTTTCAGCCATTCCGGCTGTGGCCTCCCACAGTGGGTTTGCTAGACGAGTCAGGCTAACCAGGCGGTGCCGGGGCTACGAAGAGCTTACTAGCAGTAATGCAGGAGCCACAGGTATTGCTGAGAGCCTTTGGCTTGCATACTGAACGCGATTAGACTGTTGCTGCTACCAGCTGTCCCACGTGCTGCACTATTTCAGGGAGTCACAGCAAGCGTGCTAGCCTGCATATCTGTGCTTCACAAAGCCGACCGCTTAGTTTCAACCAAAGATGGCGGTCCTTTAAGACTGCAGCTGATGAGCAGACAGCCAAAGCAAAAGATGCTATAGGGTAAGCCTGATATTGTTGCAACCATGAATACTGTTGCTCTTGGCCTCGGATGCAAGAGATTTATGACGTCAACTATGCAGGTCCCTTCCGCCTGTGCAAGCATTAGCAAATGCCGTGCACATTGCAGACCAAAAGCTTGGACCAGTATACAATCTTTTCAAGGCCATAGGAAAGTGGTGGGATGCACAGGTTGAAAGGTCAGCGCCTACTGGTTTTGTGATGCCAGTTGAGCAGTTGCATCCTCCGTCAGTCCATGCAATCCAGTCTGCATCAAGTCTGCGTTAGAGTGCCCTTCATGCTCAGCTATCAACAAGCATATATATGGCAAGTTTGCACTACACTGTGCCCAACTCTGTTGAACTGTTCATTTGCATCATTGCCTACGTCAGGCCTGAGCTGGGCTTGACAGCTCAACTCTTGCGTTCAGGTATGCAGAATTTGGTGGTGAGGAAGTCAAAAGGCAATGGGAGTGGAAAAGGCGCACAGAGGCAGAAAGGAGTCTATGGGTCGGCATTGGACAGTTCCTAGGCAGTAAGTCACCTCTGTACGTGGCACATGCTCATTACTTCTTGTCACTGTGTGCCATGCTTGGGGCACTCTTGAGGAAGTTTGAAAGCAGAAAGGCGTGCTGCTCTGCATTGCTACTTAGCATGTGTTGATGATCTGCTATCTGCATTATGCTGAGTGTACTCCAATGCAGCATCCTCTTTTGCTTGGTGTACTGTCATGCATGCTGCTTCAATTTAAACATGCATATGTACAGTTAGCTCACTGCTTCTTGCCTGCAGTGTCCTTGTTGACCGCCTTCTGGGAAGCAATTACACCAGTCAGCATCTTATGGGGAGCAATCCTTCCTCTGTTTCTGGCATGGATACTGTATGACAGGCCTTTCTTGTCTCCAATAGTAGTCACACTTATACTCATGGCACCCTTCAAATTTCCACCAGGCTACAATGTCAGGCTGATTTGATGCTCTTGGCATGAATGGTCCCAGGAACTGAAAGCCCTCAGCTTGCACCTGTCTCAGGGGTTCTGTTCCACAGTGTGGTATCGTACATGCACACTGACTTGCAGAGGTCAAGAATCTAATGGACAAAAGTAACTCTGAGGCCATACGGCAGGGCACATGCGTTTGCATTGGGTCCCCAGAAGGCTTTTTTCTTTGCTCCTTACAGACCTGCTTGGTCGATTTGTTGCAACAACTGCTATGAGTGCAAAGGTGAATGCTTCACACTGCATATGCATATGTTTGCTTCAATATCATAGGCTGCACCAACGAGGTATGGCAAAATTTGAATATTAGATATAATGTAGTACTTTTATTTGTGTCAGCGCTGTCAAAGGTGGTTCTGCTCTGGAAGTGGCATCGACAGTATGACGACTTATACTTATGCCTGTGTGCCTATGTAACTGATCATTGGCTGTGCTCGATTGGCTGATGATGCCATGGAGCACAGCCTCGATGCACTGTTCAAAGTTTGGATATGTACACTTGCAACTGCCTACCTGATGGAAAAGGTGCTGGCAGCAATTGCAATGCCATTCTTTTTGACCAGGGTACTGACAACCCTGGCACATCTGTACAACCTGCTGAAGATGCCAGTCCTTTTACATGCTCGCTTTGGCGTTCTGCCCATTGTTGTCGTCCGCTCGTTGCCAGATAACGCATGAGCTCTATGTTTCTGTCAGCTTAGAGCACCAGTGACACGTATTTAGTGCTGCATGGAGACTGCAGGACTTTCGTAAACACACAGACTCAAGTTATCGTGTTGTTTTGTTAGAGCTCAACAACATTGCCGCATGGCTCTGGTCACTCGCTGCTGTGGAAAACATGATATAGCAGTGCTGTAACCTCGAAGGCACGCCGTAGCAGATAACCACTGCATGGTGATCTGGGACAGTCACTGTAATCTGGACCAGTGATCAGTCATACTATTGTGCCCTGTCAACCTCTCGACATGAGCTCAAGCGGTAGCAAGGCAAGTTTAACATACAACGCAACTGGCCCATCTGTCTGGCGATACTCAGGTCGTGAATGGCGGTGCAGAGACGATTTGAATGCTTGCAACCTTCACGAATTCCTAAACCAAATCCTGAAGCAAGTCAGGATCAGGCAGCACGAGCACTCCGGAGCAAGGGATCCCGTATTCCACTGCCATCACAGGTGTATATATTCAACGGTTCTTTGTTTAAGGCACGTAGCGGCTGAGGGTTGACATCTGGCAGAATCTGCTACCAGCAACGTCTGCTTTCTGCTGCAGGCCAGTAAACCACAGTTCAGACGCCCAGATTCTACCACCACTGACAAGCTAATCACAGACTACTTGTCAAGACACGCTGTGTCTGGCAACGCCTCCTTTTCAAAGCAGCGTCTTGGCAGGCAACCTCTCGCATCAATGGAGAACTTGCAGGAAGCTCTGTCAGAGCTCCAGTTGGCCGTGAAGTCCAGCAGACAAGCATATGCACCTGTAAAGTCTTCAAACAATGTCATGGCAGACAGCTTTGGCAAGGACAGTAGACAGAGGGCTGCAGAGGCTGCTGGCCAGGCAGTCAGTGGCACTCATGGCAGCCAACATGATACAGCTCCTCAGACACCCACAGACAACCCTGTGTCACTCCAAGATACAGATTGTGCCCAGCAAGCAAGTGCTGTTGCATCAGACTGTCAACAGCATTTGCACCAGCACCGAGCTCATGATCCAGGCTGCAATGATGCAGCTGCAATACATGACATCAATCCTGATGTTGAACTGCGCCACAGGACCACTATGTCTAGTAGCGCAACTGCCACAGCAACAAGCTGCAATGACAACGTTCATGATGCAGCAAGCCTACATGGCTTGCAAACGGACCCTGGAACCCCAGCTGCTGGCATACAGGCGACCATTGCAGACAGACTCACTCCCTACTTTATGCCCAATAGCTTGTCACGTCACCACTGTCACGGCTCCTGTTCACTGCCGTCGCCCCCTGGAGCTACTGAGGAACTTTGGTACACACCCAACAGTGGAGACTCTTTAGCATGCATGGACAATGCTTTTTGTGAGGACTTTAGCACACAGAGCCACCCCTTTGATGCAAAGATCAGTCCAGGCAGCACAATGGACAGAGCTGATTCTCCCAGCTTGCTGTATGGCAAAGGAAGTGTTTTCAGCAAAGAGATTTTGGAAGAGAGCATCGGCTCACTAGGCCAGTGGCTGACTATGTAGCTCAGTCACTGCAAGCGCTGAAATTGTACGAGTCATCAGATCAGACTAGTTGTGTTGCAAATTGTTGACTTGTAAGCACACACAGCAGCTAGGACTCACTTGATGTGCTTTCAGACAGGCGCACGTTGACAATTACGTACAGCCTATAGTTGTGTCATTGCCACAGTGGCAATTTGAATTTTGAAGTGGACATGCTGTCTGACTTACTTTGAAAAAGCCCATTCTGAGATGTTGTCAGTGCTTACGAAGAGAAGCAAACCCTGTAAGCGTACCAACTCAAAAATGTGCTGATTTGTGTTAAGCACTCTGATTCGTTTCCAGCAAGGCAAAACCTGATAGTGTTCATTGCGAAACCATGCTGTACAGCATTCGTTCTTTGTTGCTGTTTTATCACTCAGAGTCACTGTCATCATCACTGTCATCCGAGTTAGCATGATGCTTCAGAATGCTTTTTGACTGCTTTTGCCCCAGGAGAAGAGACTGCACGCAAAACCAAAAAGGCTTGAGCAACTTTCATGCTGACGTACCGAACAAAAGCTCCTTGGCTGCTTGACACAGCACTAGACAGGAGCCGACTTGACGCAGGTGAGGATATGAAGATGCAGCAAGTGCATGTTGACAGTCATGCTTGTTGCCACAAGACTGCGCAACAGCAAAAGTACTCCAGCGTAGTGACTTACAAATGGACAATCTGACTTTGTGCTGCAATGCGGTGCCATGCACAATCAGGCAACATACCTGTCGCCGCTCTTCCAATGCTTTCAGCTTCTTTTGTTGCTCACGCTTTGCCTTGTGCAGCTTTCGGCGGGTGACATATGCTAAGCGTGTCTTCACTTCCTGCACACACAAGCATGCTGATGCAGGCCTCTGCCAGTTTGCATGCGCACTGCAGCTTGCAAGGTCATGTTCCTCTCCTAGATGCTGTCGTTTTCTGGCTACTTTTCCAAGTGCACAGGCTGCTACATCAACTACGCTGGCCATCTATCAAGCGCATGTCCCAAAACAAAGTAAGCATGACAATCACAGCAGCCCAAAGCAAGAAGCATATCAGGGACACCTTGATTTTAGCATCCAAATCCTCTATCTGAGCTGCAGAGGACATGGGTTTCTGACCACTCCTTGAATGCTGATACCCAAAATAGCCTGCATATGCATAGTATCAGCATCAGCAGCTCTCTAGTTTGCATTCATGAACTGCATACCAACTTGTGTACACCCAAGAGTGAACTCCAGAAGATTTGGCTGTGCTTCATGCATGACAGTAAGACATGAAAACACAGTGAATGTAAGCTTGGCAACAAGCCATTACAGATCCATGAAAAGCTACTAGCAGTGCCAGCATGGAAACATGAAGAGCAGGGCATGCTGTAAGAGGCGCAATGCCTGCGTGCATCAATGCCGCAAGCATCGCATACACTGACAGTTTGAAGTTAACATGGCCCACCTGCTGCTGCTACTGTTCCAAAAACTAGGGCTGCAACAAGAGCACGCTTCCAACGACTGGGAGGCTCTGCTGAATTCTTGCCTGGAGACACATTGCAAAACCATTTATTGCACATTGTGGGACCAGTCAATGAAAGCTGTCAGTTTCAGCCCTTATAGATGCAGGCCTCAAAATACCTGCATGCTCAATGCACTTTTGTGCCACAGCGCCAAGACTCATTCCAGTCAAAACCTGCATGGCATGACCCCTGATGTAGTCATTGAGGACGATTGACAACATCTCTGGTTTCTCAAATGCTTGCAGCTATAGCCATGCTGAAGTGTGAACTTGCCTCCACGGCCACACCATCCTTCCACAAGTGAAATGCAGGTAGAATTGTCACGCCATGTTCCGCTGCCAGGCCCTATGTGTGACAGCACAAGCTTGACCTCAAAGTGGCGAAACATCACGACCCGCCCGGCAATGTGAGCTGCACAGTCATCGGAGCCCAGACTGGAGACAGCTGTGGCAAGTGAGCAAGTGTATACCTCAAATCCAGGCTGACTGACGTCCACCTCAGCAAAGAGCACATTGCTTAGCTCACGCTGCTTGGAAACTTTGTTGAGATGAGCTCGGATGTTTTGAAGCTGCTGAGCAGGGCTTGTACTCTGCACGCACATATGCTTGATTGTGACTGATCAAGTCAAGATGCTGCTGGAGGGAGGGACCTAGCACGGCTTTGCATGGCTGGCATGTCTGCTATCCCCCACAAACGCACCGTGAGGTAGTGCACCACAACAAGGCGTTTGCTGGACTTCGCTAGAAGCTTGTCGTACTCTGAGCGTGTGACAAGCCTTTGAACCCGTCCTTTCAGCGATTTGAGCTGCCGAGTCCGTCGAGGCGGCATTGTGGGCAATCACCAATTGGCAGGGTCGTTTCAGGCCGATGCCGAGCTGTCACGTTGCTGCGCAAAGCTGAAGCAGATTGCAATGGGCATACAGTTGTAATGGGCATGCAGTTGTAGGGTACTGCCTAGGGCATCTATCCCGGCCTCATCTTGATTGGCAGCCCCAGCCAGTGTTGATGAAGCCGGCAATTCGCACCACGACTGTGTTCATGCAGCTCGGGAATGCCATGTTAATTGCAAAGAGAGAATGCTGTGCACAAAGCCAAGCATGGAACATGCTTCGCTGCATACAACAATGTATAATTACAAGAAGAGGAACATTCACAGTACACGGTAATCTACAAAGCAATGGGCATACACAACGCAGGGTACATGCAAGCCTTTCACATCATCCCAAATCATATGTTCACATAGGTGCCAATTTGTGTACAAGATGGGCAGGGCATATAGCAGGCAGCAAGAGGAAACGATTATACAGCAAACAAGGAGTGTCATGACACACTCAACTGCAGCAGCTATGGCAAATCGTGTTTGAAACAGGACAGCTGGTGGCAAAGCCAACACCACATCAGCTAAGAAAAGTAGTACATATTGTACATGAAAAGCAATATAAGTACACAGATGAAGCACTCCTTGCACCAAGTGGCTACCATGCATGACTCCTGGACAGAAGGGCTTTCAGATAGCCTGCCCAGCACTTCATTGTGTCGCACCATGCCCACACACATGAAGGCATATGAAACACGTCAAGTTCCCCCTCAGCCCAGCAGGCTTGTATGCACGTTTACTGGGATCATACCATCACCATCATCATCATCACTGTCACCTTTCCTGAACTCATCTCCATCACTGCTTGTTTTAGCAATGTTCATGGTTGTCACGCCTTCCTGCTTTGGCTTGTCATTGACCCCAGCTGGGTGAATGTTGACGTTCACCGCACCGCTTGCCAGATGATCATCATCGTCATCACCATTTTCAATGTGAATCTCCACCTTGCCAGGCATGTCCCTGGCTGAATGGACATTCACCTGTACTGCACCACTTGCTGAATCCTCCTCATCACCAGAAGACTCAACCTGGACTTCTACCTCAAATGAGCCATCATGTGATGTCTTGTCTGTTGCTGCCATATCATCTTCCACAGCATTTCCACACAAAGTGAGTGTTGCAGCAGCGGGCTCTGAGGCATCTGCTGCTATGGCATCCTCTACTTTTTGAACAACAGCAGGAGCAGGCACCTGCAATGCAGAGCAAGGCGCATTGTGTACATCAGTGTCTGCAGCAGCAGCAGCACAGCTAACCTAAACGCTTGCTGAAGTACAGGAGATCTTGGCCATACTACAGGCTCAGCACAGCGTCAACTCTTGTCATCAGCTGTTTGAGGGTCATTGCAATGGTGCAATGCTTGTTGAAGCGCAGTCAGGCAACACATGCTGCACATGATGCCGCCATGTCCCCTCATATAAGCTCAAATGGGCAGCTGATCAAACAGCAGAACAAATACGCACGAGTGATCTCAAGCAATCAGGGGAATATTGTCAGTGAGTGTGTGCTGATGCCTCCCATGAGATGGCATGGGCCTAGGTACTGCATGCAGCAGCGCTTGATGATAGCTTTGCACATGACTGTATACACACCATACACATTTGATGAAACACATATTGTGCCGCAAGGATCAGCTTGGTGTGTTGCTGTGACTGATATGCACACCAGTACTAATCTCATTTATCAGAATGAAGTTAGTACATGGCAAAGCAAAAACTTGATACCTGGTCTACCTGGGAGGAGTTTCCTTCGTGCAATGTTAGAATTTCTTCCACCCGATCACTCATTAACCACTGCTCCTCTTGCAGTGCCTCAAACTTCTCTTGCAGTGCCTCATACTTCTCTACCAACACCGTATGACTCCGTGAGTCGTCCTTCACCCTACAAAGACACACTGCTGCTTGAGCAGCCGTCATAACCTACAGACTCTACCAGTTAGCGGGGGCATTGATCGAGCATGCAACATTGTTGTACTGAGCCTTTTCGTCAAGCAACAGCTTTTTCTGATGGAGGTCAGTCTGGCAGCTGGTGAAGAAGTGCCACGTCTTCATTTCGTAAGCACATGGTGGGCTGAGTAGTGCATGATGCATGCCCCAAACGTAAACATTGATCAGGAATTGGTCGTGTATGTGCAGTGTAGTACCAAGTCACACAGTCAGCTCGCATTGACATGATACAACAGCAAAACCAAGAGACTCCAGAAGTCAAGCACCTGTTCATGAGTATGCTGTTTTCATTGGTCAGAGCCTTCAGCTTGTCATCTGCTTCGACTTGAGCCAAGTTCTGCTGCACCTCCACTGCTCTGGACTCTGCTTTCAAGTCCTGAATGTTGTCCTTCAACAACTTGACTCTCTGGGCAAGTTCGTTAGCCCTACACAACACGTGTCCGTGGGGTGGTTGTTGAGGTGCAAGGCTGTCTCAAATACATTCTTGCAGCTGCACATGCCTCCTGAGTGTTGGCACGCACACGCCATAGTTGCTAGACAAACAGCATACACTTTGACAGTGCCAAAGGCTAGACACGTAACTTATGTGACATGGCTTAGGAAAACATTCAGGCCAGCAGATACCAGGTACATAGCTTTGCAGCGAGCAAGACAGGCTCCACTTCGCAGAAAGACAGAGTATCTTGTGGTTCTATGCACAGCTGAAGTCTGTAGAGCAGCCTATTCTGCAAAGGTTGGCAATACATAGCGAGCCTTGCGCAGTGCATGCACTACTCACCTGGTCTCGTAGGCAAGCTTGCCATCTATGGCTGTCGCCAAATGCTGGTGCATCCCTTCTACATCTTTCTGGGCTTGAGACAGCTCATGCTGGGTTTGTTGCAGGTCTGTCAGAGCAGCATCCACCCGCTGTTGACAGAACTTGTAGAGCAGCTTGGTATGTGCTGCTTCTGCTGTTGTCTCAGAGAGCTCCGCCACAACTGCTGTCAGCCTATCCACCTCAGCCTGCATGAGCCAAGATATGACACACCTGCACCTGCTGCTGGCGTACAGGGTATTGCACAGCATTACTTGCTATATGTGTGGGTCAATGAGAAGCCTGACAAGCAGTTGCTTCAGTCCGGTGCAGCAATGGGCAAGCGTGTAGTATACTGCATCATGCTTGCAATGCTGTCAATCAAAGCAACGGTCAACCTGTTGTTGTGCAACACTGGTAGCAGATCAACCACCATTGACACCTCTCAGAAACAAGGGGGAAAAGCAGAGAATCATGCAGCTTTGGTCGTATTTTTGCTGCATGCAGAACAGCAGAGAGAACCTTGAGAACACAGGATACCATAAACCAGACCAACGATGTGACAACCTGTTCTGGTGGTGGCTACTTGTAAACAACCATTTGCATCCTTACATACTAGAAGCAGAACCAGGCAGCTGCTTCATCTTCAGTGTGTATGACAGAGCAAGAAGCACAGTGCAGCCATGTACCTGCAGGTTATCCTTGGTACACTTGTGCTCAATGGCAAGAGCCTCCATTGATGTCTCACTGCTCGTCTGTTGACTGGTCAACTCCCCCTGCAGCTGCTCTGCCTTCAGATTGGTGCTTGCCAGCTGCTGCTTCAGGTCCTCTGCAACCTGTATACATCATCCAAAAGCCCATGCAGAACCGCAACAAACCAAGTGTTTTGTGCGCATTGAAGTGCATAGGCGTCCTAAGACAGCTGCTCTGCATGACAAGCTGCACACGCTGCTCACGGGCAAGGAGGCAGTACAGTAACAAATGCATGGATCAGCACCAAATGAGCTGCCACATCTCTGCACACTGACAGCTACGATACTGTTTTGGTACAGCAGACTCCTCGAGGCTGTGTAAGGGTCCCACTTGACAGCACAGCGAGCCAAACGTCTGGCTGTGCTTGTTGAAAGGCTAGGTGAAGGACCCGCAGATCAAGCATCTCACACAATGCATGTAATGGAGATGCACAGATAAGACGCTGCGTGAATCAGACACAAGCTGGCCCTAAGCCCCAGCAACCTTTTGTCAACTGTTGCGCAGTGTTGTAGATAAACCAGGCACACAGGGGACATGGTCATACCTGGACAGCCTCTGACACAAGCTGAGTCCGCATGACGGCGAAATTGTCTTGCAGGGCCAGCACCTCATCATTATGATCTGCCGTGCTCACCTCCACATGCTTGCGCAGCCGCTGCTCCTCAGCCCTCAACCTGTCTTCTTCTTTCAGAGCCTCCTCTAGCTGTTCACGTAGGCTACCCACATCGCTGCTGTGCTGCTCAGCTTTCTGAGCCACCACATTCCTCAGGTAAACATCATTTCTTTGGGCCTGAGACAGGCTACGCTGCAGCTGCTCCTGCCGCTCTTGAAGGCTTGTGATCTCATGATTGAGCACTGCAAGGTTGTCAGCACCACTTTGCTGCTGAGCAGTCACGGTCTCCAGCTTGCTGTGTAGCTCCTTGACTTGCTGTGCATGCTCAGACTCCACTTCTTGCAGCTCCTGCTGATGCTTCTCAGTGCTCATTGGCAGTGCTGCGATTTGTTGTTCATGACCACGGACATTCAGCTCATGCTCTTCACGTAGCTCAGCAAGCTGCTGTTCATGATCATCCACACTCTTGCGTTGGCCATCTTCATGCTCCTCACGTAATTGCTCAAGCTCCTCTGCATGATCTTCACGTAGCTGCTCAAGCTCTCCTTCATGCTGTGCACGTAGCAACTCAAGTTCCTCTTCATACACTTCATACTCGGACTCGATGCTGGCTGAATCCTCTTCATGCTGTTGACGTAGTTCCTCAAGCTGCACTTCATGTTCAGACTTGATGCTGGCTACATCTTCTTCATGCTCATCTTGTAGCTCCTCAAGCTGCTCTGCATTGTCAGACTCAATGCTGGCTATGCTGTGTTCATGCTGTTTCTTCAGCTGCCAAATATGCTGTATATGACTGTCAGTCACAATGTTGAGCCTTGCCAAGCGCGCGGCTTGCAGCTTCCTTGCGAGGAGCTTGAGTTCTAAAGCCGCCTCGACTCTGTCGCCTGTGTCAGCCTCCAGCTGAAGTTTGTCAAGCTGGTCTGTAAGCTGCTCTTCAAGCTGCTGTACCCGCTGCTCTGCTGCCTCCAGCTGTGTTTCAAAATTGCCTTTCAGCTGGCCAATTTGGTCACGGCGGTGTGTGATGTCCTGGAGCTTGCTGACCTGACTGTCTTCTGCATTAGCCAGCTGCCCTTTGAGCCTTGCCTGCATAAACAGCCAGGTCAAGTGTGAAAATACAAATGCATCTGGAGTGCAGATCAGCAGGTGTGTCCGTCTGCAGACCACCAAGTGCTCCCAGCAAGAAAAGCAACGCCTGTAGGCCTCTATATGCACATCTGTTCTGCAAGCTGGATGATGCAGCATATGCTGTAGCCGCCATGCCTACTGCATCTGGCATGTTGCTGGCAGGACAACATGATACAATGCGCCTGTCTAGCGATTTGCCAAACATAGCTGCATCAAGTAACACCTGCAATGCTTCTTAAAATTTCTGCCACCATGCATGGTGTTAAAAAATGCTCAAAACTGCAGTGAGCATGCGCCACAGGGTTGAGCAGTTGTTGAGGGTCCTTTTAATTGACCTGGTCAGCTCCTGCTCCATGTGGCATCAGCCAGTTTGCGGTGCTGGTCCTCGACTCATCAGCCTGCACCGCTTCATGCTTAGCTTCCATGCTGTCTGCTTTGCTTTGCCTTCTGACTGCCCAACTCTGCACATGCCAGAGCAATCAGGTTTGCACACAGCACCACAGCAGGTTTCTGCTCTTAGTGCTGCACGCATGTGTCAGGTGAATGCACCAATCCTATGCCGGCATGAAGTTGCAGATTCACATTACTAAGTTGTGTTGTCTGGGGCCATTTCTCGCAATTGCATGCATTTTTTCTGCACACAGCCTGTGGCCTTTGCCCTACACTAAGCTTCTGTCATCAATCGCGAGGTGTATCAACCAACTTAACAGCATACAACCTGCATTCAGAGCAACTGTACAACTGGGACAACAAGCTCTGCAGTGTTTGTTGATACTTTGTGCTGCCAGTGAGCATTACCTGATCACAAAAGCCTGAACATAAGGAGCAGCATGGACATACCTGGTCCAACCTATCACTGGAACCCTCCAAGATCTTCAGTTGTGATGATCCATGTGCTATCATTGCATCAGTCTCCTGCACAGGTAACACTCAAAAATCTCAGCGTAATCAGCAGATAGTTGATACAGTCGACCTCTCTTGCCAGACCCCAGCACTGGCAAATATGCTCTAATTCCTGGGACAACTGCATGGCATATCAATGACCAGCACCACACCGTGCATGACATTGAGACAACAATTGCAAGCATTCACAGCTGTCTGAGAAATTGACGTTGCCTGTGTCTGCATACATGCAAACTGTCAACAGCTTGCCTCATAGTCGCCCTGCTCATCCTCATCCTCTGCATCACTGTCACTTTCTTGCTCAGCTTTGTCATCATCATCATCTTCATCATCTTCTTCCTCATCCTCGTCCCAGTGCTCAGTGTCACCCTCCCCTTCTTCTGCAATAGCGTCATGCACCTGCAATGAATGTCGTCCAATTAACTTGCCATCTTGCTGTTCCTCATGCTGTAGATGCACACATAATATTCCTGAGCTGATTTTGAAATTTGTGTCCAACAGATTGCCAATGCCTTTGGAGTTCTACGGGAAAATGCGAGCAATCAGCAAGTTTCAGCAGAACAGTGCAGACACTGGACGCTTTGCATGCCTCTACTTCTGTGAGTGCGGATCGGCAGAAAGCTCATGCAAAAAAACAGGCAGGATTCACTCAGCTCACTGCTCACCAGAAGGCAGCCGAGGGTAATCCCAATGGTTTGCGTTCCTGACAGACTGCAGGTCAATGCAATGACACAAATTATCTTGAGAGGCTCCTTGCAGTGTGTTTTACCTCTGCAAAGTTGCTGTGAAGTGCACCTGGTGCAATTGGGGATCTTTCAGAGCTGTGCTCCAGATCCTGGTGACTGCTCTGTTTGGCTGCCTCTTCCTGCAGACCAGAAGGCAGCTGAGCACACTCGCAGTGAAATGGGCTGCAGGCCCTTGACTCAAATGTTGCACACCATGCAATGTTAGAGATCAGCAAGGGCATGACCAACACAACAGTTTACAGACAGGCAGACAGACATGTGCGGTGCTCTGCAACTGGGTGCTTGCATACATGTGACACGAGTCATTTGCAAACATGTATGAGGTGGCAAACTTAGGGAGCATTTTGTGGGAGTGGAATCAGTACACAGCAGTCCTAATATGAAGAGTCTTGCAGTATGGACAGGTGCAACAAGCGAAAAGATGCAATTCTGGAGGCCTACCAAGGCGCCTGGCATAAGGTGCTCAATCAACGCCTCCCGCTTGCGCAGCAGCTCTGCATGTGGTCCAACCTCCAGATAGTCTTCCACCCCCGCGAAAATCTTGGCATGGTACGTCTTGGTCCTTGCCAGATAAGCATCGAAATTTCCACATTGCACACTCTTCATAGCAGCCTCAAGTGTGTCTTCCATATAAGAACGAAGCAAAGAACAAAGCTCACAGCTGAATCCCAGACGCAAGTGGTGATACTCATGTACTACATCAAGTTGCTTCCTGAGGTACACCGCATGCTCCTTCTCGAATTTGTCGCCATGCTCCAGGCTGCAGAGGTGCGCAAACACAGCGCGCAAGATACCTGAGAGCTGCGTCAGGTAGGCATATGCATCCGGGCTACCATCAACTTGGCTGTCACCATTGCTGTGTGTGCTACTGTTCTGCTCCTCCTCCTCCTCTGCACCATGAGCAGCCTGTAGCTCAGCGGAAGTGCTTGCTGTTCTGCTTTGAGCAGCCGCCACAGGAGGTTGCTGTGATGTCTGCTCAGCTCTAAAATCCGTTGTTCCTCCTCCTGCTGAATCTGAATGTGACACAGGAGCCGCAAGTGCCGCTGAAGAAGCTGCTGGAGGTGCTGCCGATGGAGCTGTTGCCTGGGCTCCTGCTGCACTTGGGCTGAGGCCACCAATGCCTTCTGGATTGCTGTGCTGGCTTCCAGGCTTGGCTGCTACTCTCTACAGTCAGCACCATGCATGAGTTTCAGGCAGCTTGAGGTCTAGAAATGCTGGTATGCAGGCAATGGCGCAAATCTTTCATGGGATGTTGCTGAGAGACATCAGAAGGGATAAGCCGACTCTATGGACAATGTGGGTGGTCATACATGCCAAGCTATACAAAGTGTAAGTGCTGCAGTCAGGTAAGCTTACCTGCTGAGCTTTACATCGTGCAGTTCCATCCATCCAGACAGCAATCTGAAGTGCTGCAGCCAATGTCAGGAAGACCCAGGGCCCCCATGCAAGCTGCACATCAGCCGACACATCGTTACTGACCGCTCAATACAGGTAGCAACACTTGACACAAATGACATGGTAGCGCTCTGCATGCAATACGAGGAAGGGACAGCAAGCAACGCTGTGAACACCTGTGTGGTGAAATGAAATGAATGTGGAAGGGACTAGCAGGCATGGCAAGATGTGCAGTACTGACCATCTTTGTGAGTATCTTGGCCAGGCCTCTATTGTGGCGGATCCATTGCCCCACCACAGCTGGGATGGTGATTTTGCCTTTGAACAAAGGGTAGTGCATCTTGTATGTGCTGGTGGGCCCTGTCCAGATGCGGTATGAGGCTGCCATAGAGACTGCGTAGGTAGCTGCCATGACCATCGTTGCAGATAGAAAGTCCCAATGTTTGCGAGCACGCTTGGCAGCCCACAGGCTAAGAGCTGCAGGAGCGAAATACCGGAGGGCCCAGTAGCTTGCCAACAGAAGGCCTGCACGCATTCGCATGTCAGACAGCGATGCTGCGTCTTTCCAGCAGCTAATGCTATGCCTGCAGGCAAAGCTGTTAGGTCACTCGAGACAACAAAAGACCCAGAACAGCCAAAAGCATGACCTTTCCCATCGATGACCCTGCTGAGTGTTGCCGTGACTACAGGAGGCACTAACAACAAGCGCCAAGCCTGTGCTCGGTCAGTCTGGCCGTTGTCTGGGACATGTTCAGCTTCAGCGTAAGAAGACGACATAACCGGTGACAACCTGTTCACGGGACCTCGTCTGCAAATCAACGAGCAGTCTGTCGCTTTGTATATTGATTTCATGAGAGCTGTAGTCTTTCAAGCCAATTTGTCAACGACCTGTAAGCTGGAGAAAGCCCGGGTGATCTGCCTCGTGCCAGTGCTAGCAAAGCTGTTGGCGAGGAGCGCGTGCTGATGACACTGGACAAGTGTCGCGCACTCATGTACGTTGAGTATTTGCCGTTGACGGCGTTCAAGTGAAGAGGTGACATTCCAGCAAGCCCAGAGCCGTGGCTCAAGGGTCTTGCCTTGACGGGTTGCATGTCGCAACTGAGTTCGCTCACCGCCGCATGTTGCCTGCAAGACAGCTAGCTGGCTGCACACCAGGCGTGTTGTGCTGTAGATATGCCGGCAGTCCGGTGGGAGATTAGCTTTGCGCAAGGTTCTGCAAGGTTCTGCTTTTCTTGGCAAGGGTGGCCGAAGAAGAAGTATGTGACAGCGTTTCTGCTCTTCCTCGAGCGAGAGGTACCGAAGCGCGTACCACGCGACGTGAAGGTGCAATACGCACATTTACAGCTACAGCAGGCCGTGTGTTCATTTCAGGGGGAGTCGTGGTGAGCAATGCGGCGCAACTTGCTCTGAGCTTGTCGTATAGATCGGAAATCGCACCGTTGATCACAGGACGCTTCGCAAAGCGACTGACGTCAGACCGGTAACCTCACAAGTACGCTGAGATGTTCACGATGCAATTCACAGGCATTTGGTGTGCAAAGCTTTGCCGGTTGTCGTATTTGCTGTGTGATCATTCAAACTCAAGTGGCGACCTTCACGGTGCACCTCAAGTCACAGCCTAAGTTTTAGGTGAACGAGGGCGACGCCACAACCAACAAATGACCCATTTGTGTGTGCAGGCACCCGCATTGACTAACATGAGCTCCCTCTGGTGCTCTCTGCTTGGTAACAGCTCCCAGTCCTGTTGTACATTGCAGATACTAAATTATGCTGGGCTTGGTGTGTCCCCTTGAGCTGCATATCTCTTGCACTGCAGTCTGTCAGTGCACTGACAATGTGGCACGTGATAATGACTTGAGCGTCTTTGGTTTGCAAGCACCTGCATTCATTTTGTCATGGCTAACCCGTCCAGACTGACCATGTTTGTAGCATGTGGATATTGCAGACAAGTAAAGCCTGACGGTCCTGCATCAGTATGACGCTTCCAGATCCCCACGGAGACACTCACTTCAGGAACAAGCTTACAGGCGATGAGAACACTCCTCAGCACCAAAGTCTGTCGAAGCAGACAAACAGCAGCATGCTGCCCCAGTTGCCAACAGCAGAATCTGATGCAGCGACGCACCCCAGCAGAACCCCCATGCTACAGCTGCCGCAGAACCCTGCCAGTCTGCCACCATCGCTGCCGCTGTTGTCAAGTGCAATGAGTCTCAAAGGCAAAGATGGCCCTACACTGGGAACCAGATTAGGTGGCAGCACAACTAACAGAGACAACCGCCAAGTGTCACCTGGTCCGTGGCTGCCTGCATCCAGCAGTGGTGCCTTCACAGCTCGTGGTGAGTCTATTGTACCTCTGCATCTCGAGTGTCTGCTGACATCAGCCTCAACAGCACTTTAGACTGTCTTGTTCTGCTTCCCTGCTTATGAAATCGTATGGGAATACACTTGCACCTCGCTTGTGCAAACTCCAGTGCATAGGTCCCCAGTCTTATATTGTGCACATGACACCTGTTATCGCGGGAACATGCAGCTTCTGCATCACTGCCGTGTGCTTTGCGACCACAAGCAACAGCCCAGACGGCTTCTGTACCATTGGGAGCCAAGCCTCAGTCCAGTCCTGCTGCTGCAAGAGCAGCTGCTCTGAACCCCCAAGCTCTGCCCTATGTGCCTCCAGGCAAGCCTGCAGTGCCTCTGTGTGTGTGTGTGTGTGTCTATGTGTGTCTGTGTGTCTGTGTCTGCCCACCTGCCTGTCCCTTCGTCTGGTTGTGCTGTAAGCTTCTCAAGCTCTGCTGGAACCACTTAATCTAATTGCAAGAACTACTGATCTGATTGCAAGCATGCCATGCCAAGCTTGTAATAATGCAGGAGGTGGCTCACCCAGCATTCAAGATGTCATGGCTCATGCTGAAGCAGCATTGCATCAGCTCAAGGAAGTGGTTGAGAAAGAGTGTTGGCAGAAGCAGGGTATCCGGGCTGCGCTACACAGCAAGGAAGCTCAGTTACAGGTTCAACTTGTGCACAGCATGAGCAGTGCCTTATTGCTTGATATTACAAGGAGAATGTCTCACGACAATGTTGCTTGCTTGCATGTGAAGCCCAATGCCTTGACAGCTTTCTGTACAGCACCGTGGCATGCTGCCTGCTGTAAGCTGACCAGCATTCCACGGCATGGGCCGCAATTGCATGGGACCTTTGAGGCAGATTCCATACCCAGCCAGCTTGCAAGAATGAATGACAACTGCCAGAGACTGCAACTTGACAGCACTGCAAGTCAGCTTGATGTCTGCCAAAGGGTGGTGTACAAGGCTGAGTGCCTTTCTGGTAGCAGGGTCTGTATCAGGAGCTGGACAGCCTAGCACAGAACAAGCAAGCAGGCCTTGAGCAGCTGAAGCAGCTCATGAGTCAGCAGCAAGAACTCAATGCCCAGCTCAATCAAGCACAACACGACAGTGATGCTAGCAGCAGACAGCTTGAGCGCCTGCAGAGAGAGAACATGGCTGTGCAGGTGAGTGTTGCACTTACATAGTTCATGTATGTGGTTAGTCTAAGACATATTGTTGAAGCTTGGCCTGTGAGAGGAGGGTGACTGTTCAGCATATGCTTGGGCACTTGCGCTTGTCAGAGCATTCATTGGCAGAATTGCCTGCTCTGCCATGCCATGTTGATGCATCATTCACCAATACAGTTGTGTTCTCAGACGTGTTCACGCTGCTGAACTACACTTCCACATCCAGTTGAGCACAACAAAACATGAAGACTTTAACAGATAGCGACTCAATAGCATGACCGTGACTAGAAACTCTGAAGCTTGTCCCCAGGATGGAGTTGCAGAGGCTCAGCAGGCGGCACAGGATGCATTGGCCCATTTGCATGATCTGGAGCAGCAGACCAGATTCCTCACACAGAAGCAGCTGCAGCTGCAGAGAGTCGTGCAAGGCCTTGAGGCCGTGCAACAGACTGCAAAACAAGAGGCCGATATGTCTGGTATGCTCTATACCTTATAGCAAGCCCTGTTATGTCAGGTTACACTCAAATTGGCTTCTGACACTCAGCAATCAATTTGGCGCTGCATGGTGTAAGATGATCATGCTTGCACAAGGCTCAACTGCACACACCTGGTCACATGCTGCATGACAGCATCTGGACTGCTGAGCCATGCAACACACACCCAAACATCAGTGCCGTCAAATGATGCTGACAATGTTTGTCATCTCTTTGTATCTTATGGCTATACAAGTCCTGTCAAAGGTGATGTGTCAGATTACAGAGGGTATATGCCAGGCACTGGATGCCAGCTTGGCAGACAAGTGTGCTGCTGCAAACGGTGCTGAAGCGTCATCCAGTGGACATCAGGCAGCAGCAGCAAGGCTGGTGCAACAGTGCACTGAGGTGTTGGGGATTGCTCCTGAGCAGCTGTTTCCAGGATGGGTGCAGCGCCTAGAGGGCCAGGTCAGAGCTTCCTATGAGCAAAGGCTAAAGGCTGCTGATAGGAAGGCTGTCATGGCTCAGGTGACCACACAACCCCTTTTTGTGCAAGTTGCAATCTGGCATAGCTGTCATCTTCTGCTATGGCAAGTATCAATGTTTCATACTTGTTGCTGTGCCTGTCTGCATCACAGCACAGGCAAGCCAGCATGTCCTGTCATGGGTGGAGCTCGCTATTGGTCCCCTGCAGTTGGTCTGTAGGATATGATTCCAAGCCTGAACACTGCATTGGGCGCAGTTGCTCACCAGGGTGCTGTGCACAACACGTGCAGGTCGACACTGCCATCGTCAGTGTGAGTGCACAGAACACCAGCCGCAGCTGTGGGCAGCGCGCTGCCCCTACACCCTCCCTAGACCTCAAGAGCGTCAGTCTCAGAGCCACCTTTGACTCGCTGACAGACAGCAACAGAGGCAGAAATGCATCAGCTCGAACAGCCTCGGGACACAGTGCGCGAGTCAGTGCAGGGCACAGCGCCCGTCAGCCACTGTCTGCCTCTGACAGACACCCCAGCATTGCTACTGCCAGCGATGTAGGCCTTCCCCTGGCAAGCTTATCTGAAGAGCCTGATGCTGTTGATGCTGGTGCTGGGTATACTGACCATGCCGCTGCTCACTCCTCAGGCTCCCCTGCACATAAGGCTCAGGACGAGCACAAAGGCAGCTTGTCATCAAGGCGTGGTTCAGGTCAGTATGCATCTGGCAGTAGCAGTGGCTACAGCAGTGGCTCAGGCAGCTACTACAGCAGCAGCAGCAACAACAGCAGCAGGTCCAATACTCCGCTGCCAAAGTTGAACAATGAGGACAGCAACCACGGCCTTGAAGAGGTACCTATCACTGTCGAAACCATCTTGTGAAGCAGCTGTTGTCTGCCTGCTGAAAGCATCTGATGCTTGGCCTTGTCCACTGCCTAGAAGATGTTTGTGAGCTTTGTGGATGGCTGCCGTTTCCTTATGTTGCATCTGACAGAGGTGCCATGCTTGTATTAAAGCTTTGATGATCCAGCTTATGGCTGTTGCACATGCATGCGTGTGCTGTCCTAGTTGCACCTCCAACATATATTCTGCCTGCCCTAAATGAACGACCAAAGTGTTAGTGTAAGGCATGATTGTTTCTGCAGGCGTCAGTGAAACACAACAGACCAAACAGACAGAGTTCAGATTCAGAGCACAGGATGCAGCTCAGCATCAGCGCTGACCCAGTGAGCACACAAGTCTGCGGCACATCAGCTATCGCAAGTCTGGCCAGCATGCTTTGGATTCCTGCTCTACCCCTGACAAGCTCTCTGCCATCTGCTGGGGCAACGCCGCGCAGTGTCAGCTTCCAACTGGATGATAACAAAGACAAGCTAGCTGCGTCAGGGGCTGAGGGTGCCACGCCACAAGCTGATGAAAGGCAGGCGCTTCAGGCTGACTCACCTATGTCACTTTCCCCCAAGGCCCTAGCTGAGGATGCCCCTCCTGCTTTAGCGCCTTCCCAGCAAAGTAGCAAAGAGCTGCTGTGTGAGACATCCTTCGCCTTTGCTGAGCCCAATGTGACTGCAGAGCAGACCTCCATCATTCTGACAGGGGGTCTGGATGTGCCAGCAACCAGCCCAGCAGGCTCAGCATGCCACATCAGCACACATGGAGATGACAACAGCCCTGTCGGCGCAGATGACAAGAATGTCAAATGTCATGAGTCAGTTCCTGCGGCAGCAAGCAGCATGATGAAGCACATTCAGGACAGTGGTCACGATGCAAGTATGAGTGGTGAAGACCTGCTGACTGCCATAATTGAGAGAGCACAGCATGCATGCGATGTGGCTGACCAGAAGTTTGAACAAGGCCGCAATCATGTCAGAAAGGGGTTGGCTGGACTGCAAGAGACATGGGGCACGGCGCCACTACACTCAAAAGGAACTTCCTGACTTGTAGAACAATAGATAGGACCTACCTGTTTGTGTTGTAATCATGGCTAAGCACAATCAACCAATGTGTTCATGTAGTGTATTTAGCTAATAGTTTTCATTTGTCAGGCACATAGACTTCAGCTGTTTGGTACAAGCCATATCTGGTGGGATACAATGTCTATCTTGCAATGTAAGACTGGATGATGAAGGCAAATCCACAATGTGACAGCAGTTGCCAGAGATTGTGTATAATTCCAGCCAGATCTATACCTTACCAAGCTTATACCTGCAGACTACTTATTACTGCACCTCCTGGTGTCCTGGCCATGTCACACAAATGACAAGCAAGCAGAGCCAGAATGCATCCTGGCTGACCATGAAATGTCAGAGTAGGGAGTCATCACCACTGAAGCATGTCAGATCTGCACATGTGACAATGCATTGTGCACCTTGTTTGCTGAGATCCTATGTCTTTGCTGAGCTTTCAAGTTGGCAAGGTCTGAGTTAAAGTGTGACACAGACAGGTGTGTGGTGGATACAACTCTAGAGGAAGGAGTGACCTGCTTAATGTCTGACGTCACCTGCAACTGCCAGTTTGCACTTGTTGCTCTTAGTTTGAAGGCTGGTTTGAGCCAAGCATTTACCTGTGACAGAGCTTCGCAACCACTACGTGGAGCAGACACCAGGAATCAGGGAAGAGGAAGCATATATCAACACTGACAGGCTTTGAGCAAGGTAATGCAGCTGCTCTGTATCTAACGATCATGGAGCAGGCCGGTTACTCTGCTTGGGGTGGGTGTCATCACCATGTGCTAGCAGCAGAAGCTGAGGCTCTTCAGGTCAAACTCACAATGGAGAATGGCAATGTCGTTGCTCCCACGAGCTGGGCCTAAAGGGAGAAATTGTACGTCGATGAATACAAAGACTCAGTGAAGGTGACAGATCTAGTCTGTCTGAACTAGCTCCAAAGCTTATTGAGCAGCGCATTGTTGCAGTTGCATACTAATCCTCTTACGGGGGAGTTGACTTGAATTGCATATGATTTGTGATGTCAAGCTACGATACGATTGCATTCTTTGCCATTTGTGTTGGCAATGCAGATTGTCATTTGTGTTGGCAGTCTTTCAACCTGGCTGCATTTTCACAGTAGTCACATGGGACCAAGAGGGTCTCTAGGACAGGCTGTAGTTAGCAGTGG
>JAABUP010002128.1_pt1 | contig 39658 bp, 61 predicted proteins | sample 5559201 | NCBI WGS metagenome assembly JAABUP01 (sample SAMN10711887, study PRJNA513373) | rock metagenome | isolation source: Antarctica rocks | place: Antarctica | reverse complement strand
ACACAGCAATTGAATCATCACATTTTACCCTATGTGACGGTCAAAGCATGCTTCAAATCATTTATCCTTGCTGCAGGACAAGTCACTCAGGCTTGAACAGATGCTGGCCGAGAGGGATGCTAAAATCGAGCAGATGGCAGCACAGCTGAAAGCGTCCAACGGCATGTCTGCGCAGCCAAGCATGCCTAATCAGGACTCCACCGGTAAGGAATCTGGCGGGAGTGAAGAAGATGGGCGGCCGCACCCCAGTCCAGCCTTTGATGGCATGTCAGATCTGAAGCTGGAGTTTCAAGGGCAGATCATGAAGCTGCAGCAGTACATTGAAGCCAACAACCTCCGACATGTGGACCCCTTAGGTATGAATTTCTGATGCAAGCCTCTCAAATGCATGTGGTTAAGTTGTGCAAAATATAGTGTTTCTTAAGTGTAGCTTGGTCATGCACATTTCCCATGCTTTTTACAACTGCTTTTGTGATGCAATCCTTTCGTATATGTAAATTATGCAGCTCAATGTAAATGCCAACATGGTTTGGGCTGTTTTTGCGCCTATTGTTCTTATTCACAGACTGTTGCTGCTGTATGCTGGTGTTGAAAGTATGTTGTAAGTATGTTGTTAGTGTTGTAAGTTGTTTTGAGTCAAAGGGCTGCCTTGCACTTCTTACAGATTGTTTTAGATAAGGCCGTGCACACAGGGACAAGGAAGGAGGACTTCTGAGGAAAACAGGGGGCAAAAAAAGGGACAAGTCTGCAGTTGGCTAAATACTGGCACAAGCTGCCTGAGCTGTCCTTCAGACTTACTTTGCAAATCTGGCTCATGACGTTGCTCTTGACGTTGAGTCATCAGCAAATTCTGGTTTTTTCAACAAATTGAGGAGCTGAAACGCCTGATTGTCAGGCTTGATATCTAATCAAATGCTTCAGCTTGTCAGTTTGTTGATCGAATTGGCACAATGTCAACAGCAACAACATCAGCCAGGTTTGCAAACTAAGTCTCGCATATGGTAAAACTTGTTTGTCTTCTTTTCAGGTTGAGGTGTGCCAAAGGATATCCTGGCCCATGTGACGGATGCAGTAAACAACGTTTTGCACATCCTGCTGATGCCATTCTTTTAGGGTTCTTTTAGGGTTTTTAGGGTTCTTTTAGGGTAAACCCTAAATGCCATTCTTCTTCTTTTCAGGTGGGGGTGTGCCAAAGGACATCCTGGCCCATGTGACTGATATGGTGGATGAGGGGTGCAGGGTGTGTAGGCGCGTGCAGGCTGAAGGCATTCAGGTGCTCAGCCTCATCACTCGGGATCCTCGCTCCCTCACCGAGCTCGCCTCAGCTCAGGAAAGGGAAAAGTGGGCAGGTGCCGTCACGGTGAGAAACATGCATGCACGCATTCAGCCAGTCGTCCAGTCAGAATCAGTCAGTCAGTCATTCTGTACATTCCCCTATAGGGGGCATATCGACCAATCAGCAAGGTGCATGATGTACAGTTTTCAATCGCACGAAAAGGGTATGGCAGACTTTTTACCTGTGAAACAGCAGAGACCTCTGGTGTACATCAATGCACGGGCATTCAAAGGGACTGTGCGACTGCGCAGATATGAAAGTGCGGAAACAGTCTGCTCTCTTAAGCAGTGTGTGGGTGTGTTTACTCGATGCTGTTATAGCTGGGTTGTCGGGGACTGTGAACAGGGTGCAAGCTTTTTGGGGAAACTGACTTGAGCGTGGTGTTGTGTGCAACATCTTCAGACAGGCCTTCCTGTGCAAACCACAAGCTCTTATGCTTCCCTGCTCACACTTGGAATGACAGTCCGCTTATTGACATGCTTGCTCGCTGACCAATATACTATGTCATGTTTTGTTATGTTTTGCTATATCACAGTAGATGATGGCAATTCTGCAGGCTATAAGGCTGACGCCTCTGCAAGTGGAGCAGGTGCTGATTTGGCGGGAAGAGCACCTCAGAAACATGCTTGCCGTCTACGAGCAGCGTCAGCAGCTGAATGTGGAGGTGACTCTTTGCTAAAACATCTCCCCAATGTAGATCCGTGTTTTTACTGTCCCCAGGCGTTTCTGACTTTAGATTTCCTTTGTAGGATGGATGTTGCTAAATTAAAACAGACGTCTCGGGATTGAAAAGAGCTGTCTTGTCTCTGAGAGCTTCATGTTGATCCTGATCAAAGTCTGATCATCTTCTTGTTTCTTTGATCATCACGCCAGCTGTATCGCTACTTGTGATCAGTGCTAACAGCTACATGCGTAGGTGATACACTTGGCTGTCAGCGCTGCGACCATAAGCTCGCGCTGGTCTTGATTATCATGCAGCGTCCTTCACTTTAGAGGTTGTATGGAGTGTGGAGCTGCTAACCCTTTCTGCTCAAGAAGTGCGCTGGTTCTGATCATAATTACACCGTTCTGAAGCAATATCTGTATGATATCTAAAGGACATCAATCGATCACTCACTTGACCAACCAACCAATCGCCAATCAACCAAAACCCATCAACCAATCAATCAATCCATCAATCAACCAACTCAACACTTCTTGTCATGGAATTTTTGGAAGTCTTAGAAGTCATTCAAGTGTTTGCAGGTCAGTGATGCCAGCCATGTGATTGCAGACCAACAACCGGATGTCTGATGCTGATGGCATTCCAGCAAAGAAGCTTATGGTCATCTTTCCCTTTCCAGAAGGACAGTGCACTCAACAATAAATCACAGCAATGTCTTTATCACTTCCGTGTGTGGCTGTGTGGCTGCAGACCATCAACAGGATGCCTGATCCTGACTGCATTCCAGCCAAGAATCTGATGCTCATCTTCACCTTTCCAGAAGGACAGTGCACTCAACAATCAATCATAGCAATGTCTTGATCACTTCCGTGTGTGGCTGTGTGGCTGCAGACCATCAACAGGATGCCTGATCCTGACTGCATTCCAGCCAAGAGTCTGATGCTCAACTTCACCTTTCCAGAAGGACAGTGCACTCAACTATCATTGTTGATGGTCATCTTCAGCTTTTCAGAAGGACAGCGTGCTCAACTGTCATTGCTGATTCCTTGTGTGGCTGCAGACCATCAATCGGATGCCTGACGCTGATGGCATCCCGGCCAAGAAGATGGAGGCCATGCAGATAGAAGGCTACTTGCCCACAGCCAAGGCAAACCTGGAGCTCACAGATGCCCTCGACAAGATCAAGGTGGGCCCAATCACTCTTGATCACACTGGCTTGAGACATGTCAGTAGTGCAAAGCATGAGCATATGTGTGCTCCTATGCTTGTATGCTTTGCTAGCTAGGGTGTGCTCACTTGGATCTGCTAATCAGGATTTGGTGGTCACAGTATGCTAATCAGGATATGGTCACTAGGGAAGTTCCTGTTGTTCAAGCAGAACTGGAAAATGTTGCATTAACTGCAACTCACTGCAATGCATTTCAGCTGAGTTTTGGGAAACCCTGCCGAGCACAAATCGCCTTGATGCCAGTCATCGATTTTTCTTTAGAATGTTACAGACATGAGCCTTGCTCCTGCCAGATTTTACTGGGCGTGGGTATTTGGCTGAGGTAAAACATCTCCCCAATGTAGAAATGCGTTTTTACTGTCCCCAGGCGTTTCTGAGTTTAAATTTCCTCTGTAGGATGGACGTTTCTGTAAAAATATAGACGTCTCAGGATTGAAAAGAGCTGTACGGTGTCTGAGCCATATCACAAGCCTGCATGCTGCCAGTCATCGAGCCTGCTTGCTGCCTTTAACAACCCTGCATGCTGCCAGTCAACAAGCCTGCTTGCTGCCTTTCACAACCCTGCATGCTGCCAGTCAACAAACCTGCCTGCTGCCAGTCGGCAAGGCTGCTCACTGGAAGTGAACAAGCCTGCTTGCTTTACTTCTGCCAGTCAATCACCCGGCTTGCTGCTGCTTCCAGGAGAACCTGCGGTGGGAGCAGCGCACAGTGTTGCAGTTCAACTGGGTGCTGGTGAACCGCATCATGTCTCCGATTCAGACAGCCCTCTTCATGGTGCATGCATGGCCCTCCCATTGTGATTGCCTGGCTCTGGTCAATGCTGTCCATGCCCTCAAGGATAAGCTGCTGGTGAGCACCATTGTGACACCCTTCATTCAACTTGCATCCCCCTCTAGGGTCAGTTACATGCATCCAGCCATGATTGTTCCTTGTATGAGGCTAATCAGAGTATTCACGACAACGTGTGTTCTGATGTGGTCTACATAACAGACTGTAACATGGTGCTACCCACTTTTACTCAATTTGACATGACTTTACTGCATCATCACTGATATGGTCTGTGTCCCTGTCACTGATATCAGTGTGTTGATCTGCAGAGCAACCCCTCAGGTGCATCAGGGTCCCCCACCTTGCTCAACAGCACCCCCCAGGCGGGTCCCACAGAGCCCATGGAGACAGAACATGCCCCAGCGCTTCCTGCAGGGGCCCCTCCATCAGCCCCTCAGGGCTCAGTCTCTTCACAGGCAGCTGCTGTGGAAGCTTCAGCTTCTGGTCACCGCCCAAGCCCAGCGCTGGCTGCTGCGCAACTCACACAGCAGGTCTGACTTGTGCTCCTTTCGATCCAAACCCTGCTTCTCAGCCTAAGCCCTGCCTTTTGATGTGCGCCCTGCCTTTCGATGTAAGCCCTGCCGCTCAGCCTAATTTCTGCCTGGTGCATCAACAAAGCCAGGGGCTTCAAATGTATGGATGCTTGTGCAAAGCATGGCCTCCATACAAACGATCTTCTTGTCATCACATCCTCTGGCTCTCAGGATGTGGTCTTCACAACACCACAGGGATCAGAGTGTGTGTGGTTGTAAGCGTGGATCTGAACGTGCTGGTTATGTGTCATTATGAATGTGAATTTGAGTGTGTAGATTTATGTGTGATTGTGAGCGTGCATGTGAGTTTGCTAGCATATTTGAGGTTGGGATAGCAGACACCTGACAACTGCAGTGCTAGAACTGTTGGCTTGATGCTATCTGCAGACGAACATGGCATGCCTGCCAACACGTCTCGTGGGTTGCCTGGTCCTTGCGTACAGTGTGTCTTTCGGTTTTTACACGCAGGGACGCCCTCCAAGTCATGAAATGCATACCGCTAGATTTGCTGAGGTGTCAAACGCTGCAGGTTGTCCCTTTTGCTTCAGCTTTCAGGCCTGTCCTGCCAACCAGGCGCGACAGCAACACCAACGTCAGCAGGAGCAGCTTGCCTTCAAGCAGCCCCTCCTCTGCCTTTCACCCAGTGGGCAGCAATCCCCCCAGGCCCGGGCCCAATCCTGGGGGTAATGTGAGCTGACAGAGTCAGCCCTCAGGCAGCGGTGTTCTTCCTGAGCAGCCTCAATCAGTTAGTGAGCCTGCTGACTCACCAGCAGCTGCTGCGGCAGCTGCAAGAGGCCAGATGCAGCAGCAGCAGCCCCACCAGCAGCAGGCTCAAGCTGCGTCGTAGTCATGATGGAACTGCCTCCATGTTGCTGACCTGCAGCTGGCCTTCATGCCATGCCGGCATGTCATTTGGTGTATGTTCGTTCTATATGGCTTCACAGAATTCAAGCTCCCAAACACCAGTTGTGGTGCACGGCACGCTTGTTGTATTATCTTGATTTAGTCACAATGAGGTTTACATGCTTGTCTGGTCAGTCAAAACAGTCTGGTGTCCTTTGCAAAATGTGCTCTTTATGAGCAGCAAGTGCAAGCCCCACAATCTTTAGCTACATTAGTGGATGGTGGTGGCGGCTTCTTGCTGAATCTGAGGCTGATCTTCCAGTGCTTACACAGTGCTTGCCACTGGGGGATGAGTGATGTCTTTGGTCTACTTTGGTTTAATGTCTTTTGCTCTGATTTTGAATGCAAATGGCTGTCGAGGTGTGCTTCTCGAACGCTCTTTTGGCCCCGTTCTGATGTGTCTTTGATTTTTTCAAGGTCTTTGTCACCAAGCTGGAGCTGACATGCAAATGTCTTTAGCTGTCATGCAGCCAGTTCTCTGAGAAAATTGTCAAGTCTTGACGTTTTGCTGGAATCCCAATGGAATTGACATTGCAGTGCATATGGCTGACATGATGATTTTTCTATTGACAGCCTGCACATGTACTACGCACACATATATGCCTCTGCAGCTTCTTGTCCGCAGCACGTGTCACCACTCGGTAATAGTAATGCTGACAAGCTGATACAATCTTGTACACGTCTAGCTCAAGTATGACCTTGCACCGTTGGAGCCTGCAGTCGGGCTGGACCACGAAAATTGTTGCGGGGGTTACATATGCAGTAAGAAACACCACTCACGATGGTCCATGATGTACCTTGCCTGAAGTGAGTGTTTTGCAAATGTGTCCAGTTCATGATCCAATTGATTGAGCCAACCAATGTCTTGCTCTGTCATAATCCTTGTGACCTATAATCAGAGCCCAATCAGCAATGAAGCCTGCCTAAGCCTTGACCTATACACCTTCGCAGAACCACATCCTACCAACAGAACGGACTAGCCAACTGCAAAACCACATCCTACCGACCAACACCAAAACTTACTACAAACAGACGCCACTGCAGTAAATCACACAACACGCAGAGTCAAAATCAGGGGATAAAAAGCTTGTATACAGGCAGCAAAACGAAACAGCCAAGTCATAACCTGCAAACCTGCAGGCCGTGCCATACTGAGGGTTGCATCACTTGCTGAGGCATCCCGTATCTTCAAAGGCAATTGCATACTGCCTTGAACTGTAGACTCACTGCAGAGACTGCTGCAGCCAAAATTCTGTGTTTGTCTGACAGGATAAATGTTTAGTAAGCTGTAAAAGAGCGGCTCTTGTTGCAGCTGCTGATGTTCAAAGCCACCATGTAGGCTGATTGTGTTTGGTCACGCAGTGGCAATCTCAGGCTTCTTAAGCACTTCTGCCACTTCAGGGCCCTTTGCAACTTCAAGGGCAGTTTTGCCATCCAGCCCCTGCAGCATGATGATTCGTATGTCAGTGTGTCTGTAAGGTGTGGGACGCCATGACAGGGAGACACACATCCCTGAGAGCTTCAGACACTTTGGCATAAACAACACAATGCGACAGACACGCAGCTTGCATTAATGACACCTTGCTTGGATACAGCACACAGTGCATGACAATAACTGGCAATCCAACTCAATTCGGGATCATTTCAAATCTGTTGATTGGCATGCAATATGCAATTGACCTGCACGTTCTGCATCAGCATGCACAATCTAAACAACGACATGACAGGTCGACTCTGGAGACTGCCTGGTCACCATAGTGTGCATGAACCATGCAACCTCCAGTCACAGACATGATAGCTGTGGTGCAGTCATGCACGGCACACCTGCTGATCAGCAGCTTTTACAGAACATGCATCCTTCACCATGAAGCTAACGACAGACTTGTGAAGGCAAAAGTCTGCCTGAATGTGTGTGTGTGTGTACCCAGAGACGCATGCAGATACGATGCAGAGTTGCTGTGCACTTGCAGGGAGCAGAATATGTCGCATTTCGGAAAATCAAATTTGTCGAGAAAGTAAATCATGGCCACCTGAGACACTTCATAAGAATATTACTGACCTTTGTATCTAGGTTTGCACCAGCAGCAATAAGCTCAATGACCTTTGGGGCGTCACCCTCTGATGATGCCAGAAGCAGCAGGATATCCACCGGCGCCAGGCCAGCTGCAATCACATGAGAAACTTCTGCTGCAGCCAAAAGCAGCAGAACAGGACAAAGGCTTCTGGTTCTGACTCAGCTGGCAGCTTCACAATAGATTTGTACAGACTAGACGACACAATGTGCGCATGAATGCTGACTTGACAAGCAGCATTTCTGGTGATGCTTCCGTTGATGCTGATGCAGCGTACAGCAACAAAAGATGCCCAGATGCAAGATGCAAATCAGCTGCAAAAGCCCAGAGTGCATTGAGATGCTCAAGCTGACTAGTTGGCATTTGACCACAAGCCAGCAGTGACCTGTTTACATATACATACATGCTGCAAGATAGATTGTGCCTGCAGAATGCACACGCCAATGCTTGACGCCCAAGGTCATGAAGCTCACATTTGATTAGATCCTCCAAGGTGTCGTATGACCCTCGCTCTGCTAGAATACCGCTGTAGTTGAAGTAATACTCTACGTCCTCTTCTGTGTAGTCTTCTCTCATCGCACCTCCGCCCTCACCGTCACCTGAAATCAGGCAAGACCCTTTGGCTTCAGACCACTCATCTCACATTGTACATGCAACACGGGTGGTGCCACGACAGGACAATGCTATGCTGTTGACCCCAGCATGAAAAAAACAGCTATCATGCCTCTTCTGTGAAGGCAGCTTTGAAAAGAGAGAATGACAGGTTGTGTAGGCAGACCCTTCACCAGCTGTAAGGCTATGCAGGACTCCATTGGTGATCAAGATCGATTGGTAGTTGATAAGTAAGCAAAGGCTTAAGTGCTTGTGCCTGTAAGACCGCCACCTGGCATGCAGAATGAGGCATGCTTGGTATAGCAACGCCAGAGTAATGCAAGTATGCACTCCTGCTTGGCGCATCAGCCGGTCGAAGCTGCAGCGCCCATGTTCTGGTCTGTCTGATGCTGTGTCAAATCAGGCACACTAGCATTGCATGCAAATGCAATCTTGCACAGTCGTCCCTATATGAAAAATTCCCTCTCAAAGAGATGTGGCCTGTCTCACCTCTATATTCCGAGTCCTTTGATTTGCCAAACTTGAAGAAGGCACTGCACTTGTGACCGTTGGAAGATGTGTTCTGCAGCTGTGTGCCTGAAGCAAACTTGCTGCTGCTGAGTCTGGGTGACCCGCACTGTGTTGACGCTAACCGGGCTGCTTGCTGTCTGATAAACCTGTCATTGCAGCAAGGATGCTTCAGAAGAGTTGAAACTGTGATCTTGTGACAACCCGGTGCTGCAGACATGCTTCGCTGGAACCGCTATGTGCTTGCAGGTCGAATGTTGACCTCAATTCTGCGATGTCGCCGCAATTGAAAGTAGAAAGGCAATGAGTCCAAGAATCTATGCAGACATGCGAGGCAGTTCTCGAGAGTTACAGGAGGACACTTTCGTAGAAACTGTAGCCTTATCCATCGCTAGGGTTCTGCCCGGCGGTGCAGGGTTTTTGTTGGGGCTTGCATGTGTAGACCCTAGCCAGGTGCAGGTGTTGACCAGTGTTCTGACCTTGGCAATGCGATCACAGTTGCTCCAGGCACGTTGACGAAGCCTGCAACTGGCGCAACTGTTTGCAGCGAGTCGTACTACAGAGGCGTCATGATTTCGAGCCTGTCAGACCTCCACCTCTGCCTGCACGAAGCACCTTGTGTTTTGCCAACTCTTGCACTACACCCCTGCGTGCGCAGACATTTGCATAGAAGGCAAGGTATCACAGCTGCAAGGCCTCGTGTTCCTACACAAACGCCGCACGCTGTCGCGAGCAGCTTGCATCCAATTGAGGGCTCCACTCTGCTAGGCAAGAGTGTTGATTGTTGCAAACGAACTGCCTGAAGCAAGTGAAAGCCGACGGGTACTGCATGTGCTGTTTTGTGCAGATAATGCTGCTGCCGATTCCCAGGACGACATCAGTCCTTCGCAATTGAGATCACTGTGGGATGGTGTTGGCAAGCCGTTGCTTCGAGTTGGCAAGGGAGGGGTGCAGGTATTTTCTTTCTCCTCTTGCAGTGCAGCATTAATATGACATTGTTTTTGAAGGGACCGAAACTGTAAATTTACTTTGTTAACTTTGCATCAATTCTGACAGGTCTCATTGGAAGCAGTGCGTGAAAGGAGCATGATCAATTTAATTGCATCATCAAATCGTGTGGCATGGACTTCTCTGGTGCCAAGCATGAGTGTTAATTTGACGGCCGCTCACTCATGTGCAGGCGTCACACATCAATTCACTCAGAGAGCTGCTGCACTCCCATGCCTTGATCAAGGTGCAGATCAACCAGCATGATGAGAACCAAGTGAATGCGTCAGGCCAAGAGCTAGCATCTCAAACATGCGCAAAGCTCCTCCAAGTCAAGGGCAGGACAGCCCTGTTTGGCCAAGGCAATGCTGATCTTAGTGTACTTCGTCAGTCTGCATCGCAGCAAGGTGCCTCAGCACATCAGAGAGCTTCACAGCAACATCTGGAGAGAGTCTGGCACAATGCAAATGGTGTGGAGGTGCCAATTGAGCTTCAGCCAGATGTGCAAGCACAGCTGCAGTTTTTGAACAGTGCTGGGGTATTGTTAGATGATGAACTAGATAGGAAATGCCTCAGGTGAACGCTCTCATATTTCGACTATTACTCAATGCCATCTCATTGCATGGTGCTATTGCTTCAACTGTCGAACAACCCAATATTTGTTGATACCTTGAATGCCTACAGTAAGGAAAGTAGCCCAATCACAAACAATGGACCACATGATGGAGGCAAAACAAGTTGTCTGCATGCACTGTGGGTTATGGCATTAACGAGGGTGGTGTTATGCAGAGTGCTATCTCAGATGCCACAAGGGCCAGCATTGACCCTGCTAAAGGGCATGAACAAAACCAGCATGCGCGCAGTCAGGAACAAGTCAGCATGGCTTAACAGCCAGTGTAGGCGCATCACAGCCCAAACTAGATCATGAAGGACTGGTGTGTATGGTTCAGGTGCCACCTGCCAGACAACATGTTTTGAAAGCCATGGTATTGCCTGCGCCTGCAAATGCAGAGCTAGGTCACTGTCTGTGCAGTACTGCGACACATGCTTGGCCACTTGCAAATGAATGTGAAAGATGTGAGGATACCTAGGTTTTTTTGGGGCCAGCTAGCTAGCAGAGACAGCATTTGCTCCCTTTTACTCGTTTACGTGCCAGGAAGGCTTTTGCAAGCTGATGGGTATTTGAATTCAGACAACATCAAAGCAAGGCCTTGAACATGTTGCCCTGAGGTATATTATTATTGAAGGCACAATCACTTGTACCAAGACGAGTTGCAATACGCCAACATAAGCTCTTGCAATTTAACTATCGAGATACGAGCTGCTTGTGTTGAAGCAGTTGCAATGGCTCAAGTTCAAAAGTGCATAACAATCAAGCACCTGCCTTCCACAGCTGTCTGCAAGCCCATGGCTGATGCCGGATGTCATTGGCATGAGCAGCAAATCAAACACTGCATGAAGCATCTTAGCAAAATTTACAAGTCCATTCGATAGCCGATGATTTGACCATTGTCTACTTGCACGCGCAGCTTGCCCAGCTTTGTCAAAGCACCAAGCAACATCTTGGTTTTCATGTCTCCAATTTGCAAGCTGCTCAATTCTTCTGCCTTGAATGTGGAGCCTGCAAAGCACACAAATTGACACACAGTTGGCACAAGGAGCCAACGAGGCCACCATGCACACATTGCAAAGACAGCACATATTAGGTTTGTAAGGGCTGTACAGTCTTACTTTGAATCAGCTGTACAGCGCGGGTGTTCAAAGACCGCCTCACCATGCTCTAGAGTACAAGCTACACTTGTATTGTGTCTTACCTGCGTGACTAAGACTCTGCATGAGATCTACAGCATGATTGATCTGGTCCAAGGCAAAGTGCTTTCTCTGCATGATGCCCAAGTCCATATACTCCTGCAACACAAATGAACACTTGTGGGCCATAAGGGTCTCTCAACACTAGACACAGTCAGTGGCTGTCCCTGTCTGCACATACAACTCTGCAAGCACAGGCTGGACTCATGGGGATAGCCAACCTTACATACCAGGTCAATGTGCTTTTACTACACTGCTGATGGTATGCAGTGCACTACATGCTATATCCTGTAACCTGCATAAGATGTGACAGCAGCTGGCACAGTTGCAAGGCAGACAGCATAACTCTACAGTTGCGAAACCAATCTTGCAAATGTGCACAGCTCTTGCACAAGTAATTGCCAGCAGGCTGTCTGCATGCAAGTCTTTGAAGATGTATGTCACAATGACTCACAGTGCATGAGTGTCAAGATGCATAGGTTTTTGCAAGCTCACATCTTGTGTCACATGTGCAGCAATACGCCTGGTGCCCTTCAACTCCTCTCCTTCAGTCAGCCTGCTGTCCAGAGCAGCTGACTGCATGCCCACATCAGTTTGCATTGCAGCAGCTGAATCCATGGGCTCCGCTGTGAGTATGGGGGCAAACTTGGGTGCTGGCACTGCTGCCTGTTGCTGCCCCTTCACATGCTGCTCCGCCCTGTCAGCCTGCTGATCTGGCCTTTGAGATTGCTCCGCTGCCTTTCCTGACACCTCCTGCTCTGCCTTTCCTGCCTGCCGTGCCCCTTTTGATTGATGCCCATGGGTTTCCAACTGCCTTTGCCCTACCTGCAGATCTGCCTTTTCCAGTGGCTGTGGCAAACCTTGCTGAGGACCAAGGTCTGTGTACGGAGGCTTTGTGATTTCACGCTGCCCTGCCTGTGCCTGGTGCCCTGCCCCTACTGCTGACTGTGTTGCCCCACACTGCTGCTGTTGCTGTTGATCTGGTTCAAGACAGGGCGAGCTGTGGGCGTTACCAGACCCACCTGCACCCTGGGGCAGGGCAAGCCCAGAGGCCCCATGCAAAGGCTGAAGGCTACTTGAGGCAGTGAGCCTGTTCAGGACTGCACTGCCACTGCTGGCAAGGGCCCTTTGCAGCAGGTTGGCTGTGTCAGGGGTAGCTGGCTTCTGCCCCGCCAGAGCTTGGTGGTGGTCGGGGGTTGAAAAGCAGGAGCTCCCTGTATGAGCTGCGCTTTGGAAAGGCGTGGGCTGTACTGGGGAGCTGACCACACAGGGCTCAGGTGTACTGCACACACCATAATTGCATCAAAGGATGTTTGCATGCCGATTGTGAAGTGTGAGCTGTGCATGTGAAGGGCTGTCTGGCGTGAGCAAACCAAGGTTAGCCTAGCACTGGAGGTGTGGCCACTGCTACTCAGCAGCACTGTTGCGCGTGTCAGCACTGCTTTCCAGGTGTCAAAAGCATGTAGGCATCGCGTCTGCTATCTATCGTGCAATTCTCTCTAACTAGGTGATGTCATTCAGATGATGTTGTACACAAGACTTGTTGATGCAAAAACAAAGCTTTGCATAGTCCCTTGCACAGTCGGTCAGCACTATCATGCAGCTTATGCGACATCTTGAGCCCACACTACACGAGCTTGCGTGGTCGTACTTACTCACCAGCCTTACATAGTCCATTGCACACTCTATATTCCATAAACCTGCAGCGCCTTGTATAGTGACTAACCTGTGCTCTGTACACCTGCTGTGGATCAGCTGGTCCCTCAGACACATGGTGCTCTCCTCCTCTGCCAGCAATACACTGCCACCGACTGCAGCTGTGGCGGCACCCTGATTTAGATGACAACCTGCCATCTGCAGTGCCACAGCTGTAGTATCACCAGCCACAGCTGGGTGTGCTGACACATGGCGCGGAAGCAGCTGATGGTGACTGAGGGGAGTCATCAAGGCATGTACATCTTGCCCCAGTCCTGCAGAGAGTGTCTGATGATAGCAGACAACAACAGGCACAAGGGTTTACATTGTACATCAGTGCATGGCAGCATCCGTGTCAAGGTTTGCAGCAGACTGTTGGCTGCATGTGCATGGAGGCTGCATAACACTGATATGTGAACAGCCCTCATTGCAGCGCAGCTTTGCTACAAACGCATACAGACATGACTCAACATCATTTGGCTTCAGACATACTATTGCAAGTCAGGTACTGGTGCAACATGGAACTTGGGCAGGCCCCCAACAAACAACAGCCCTTTGTGTCAAAGAGTTAGCCTTGAGCATACCTGATGGACTTGAGCTGGAGCAATGAGAGGCCTGCTGCATAGCAGGCATTGAGACAGACTCAATAGACTCCCTGTGACTGAGGCAATGGCTGTCAAATGACGCTGCCCCATACTTCTCCTGCAATTCCCTGCACCGCAGGTCTATATACTATAAGATAGTTCTTCTGCAAGGCTTTAAACACAGAGACAGTCCAGCTATCGTTCTCGCAAGCCCACAGCTCTGAAGCTGCTCTCATGAATTCTGCAGGCCATGGTTTGACTTGCAAACATGCTCTAGACAGGTCAGTCTTGCAAGCCTTGCTATCATGAGCAGGGCATGGCTGCATGTTGTGTATGCACAGCCATTGATTGAACACACCAACCATGTTGCAAGACAGTGAGCCTCCCACATGAACAAGCATGCAGACAGGTCTTCCTTGCACCAAAGCCAAGCACTCTGATGTCAAAGTATATGAGAGATATAATAAGCTGTGTGTATCTTGACCCCACGAAACAAGCACTCATGCAGTTGGTCTCTGCTGCGGCCAAAGACAGTCTGCAGCTCAATAGTCACCGACCTCATTGAGGGGCTGTAGGGCATGTCTGTAGAGCTAGACAAGATAGGAGAGGGAGTAGGTATCATCCTGTCCACAGACACAGTCTGAGACTTGTATCTAGTCTGTAACGCCTGCGAGACTCCTACTGCGGGCTGCTGCCTGATTGGAGGAGAGGCTCCAGCAATGTGGTTTGTCACCTGCCTGAAGGGCTGGCGTTGTGAGGCTTGATGTGCCTGTGACCACACTACAAACTGTGCTTTGGCTGGTGACGACAACAGACAAAAGAGTGATCTTTGCTTTGGGGTTTCCAACAACAGTCTGATGTGTGCTGTGACCAGACAAATTGCAGGTCAGGGTTGAGGAAGGCATCTGAAGTATTTTCATAAAGCTCTGCGTGCGCTGGACATCACTTTTGGTGTGACAATGTTTGGTAGCTGAACGCAGCTTATGTGTTCAGCATGCGACAACACGGCTTCAAGTGAGCCATGCGTTTCACAGTCCTGATGCATTCACTGCTAACTTTGCCTGATGTGTGAGTGATTAGGTTGCACACATACCTGCTTCTTGATACTTGAAACTGAGGTTGTAGGATTGTCTGGCTGCATGTTTGCCGGAGTGTCTTCGTCACCTGAGGAAGCAGCGACCAATGTTGATAGGAACAATGTACACATTATGGTAATGTGCTGACCCTGAGCGCACGCAGCAGAAAAGATGTGATCTTGCCAGAGGGCATGACCAGCTCCAGTGGATCTACAGGTACACTCAGGTTGTCTGGAGGCTTGTAGCCATACTGCTGCAGGTATTCTTCAAGGCTGCTTATGCGAGTATGGTTCTCCTGAAGCAGCTGCAGACAGTGTCCTACAAGCTCCTGCATCAACAAGCAAGTGTGGCTGTCACAGTGACGCAAAACTGGGAGAGTCAGTGCTTGGATCTTGCAAGTGCTCACTCACCTCGAGTGAGACAGCATCTATTGTGACTGCCTCAAGTGCGCTGATCTCCTGGCCAGTGGCAGTAGCCCTATGCATCATGGCTTGCAGACAGTGCTGCATCTGAGCATCTGCGACAGCACTAACACGGTAAGGACAGGTGCAGCAGTGCTAGTCGTGCTTACGAATGACTAAATGGTAACCATACGTCCAGCGCGTGGCTTGCAAGCTACAGCTCTCTTCAGCTCAGAAACATCCTGCTCAAGCCGTTGCGAAAAGGTTTGCAGTCCCTGCCCGAAGTCTGCAATATTTTTGCTGATGTCGCTCACATGCCTCACGCTGCGCTGTGGCATGGCACGACCAATCAAGAGAAACAAGGTATCAACAGATGTCAGGAGAAGCTGGTTTCAATTTGGTTTTAGCAGACTGCAAAGACTGTGAGCACGGCTGTCATAAACTGCCTCGGTCAACACCAAAATTTGAAGCTGTATTACACCAACCTTCCACCACGGCACAGCGAGCTTCATCAGACAGTCGGGCTGTACACAGCCGTATTCAGAAGCGCCGTTATGCGTTTGGCATATTTCTCTTCATCTCACGCGTCGCTCTTGCGACCTTGCCGGTGCCAGAAAGGCTTGTTGATCTTGCATGCAAGGCCCAAGCAAAGGCACTGCAGGAGTGTAGTATTTGCTGATGCGTCCGCTGCTGACAGACTTTCAGAGGTATGCTGAAGGTTCATGCAAAACATGCAGCTGGTGAAGAGCCTATCAGCATTATTTGACCTGCAGGTTGCAGACACCACTCAAGAGCGTCAAGCTGCAGCAGCTAGTGCAGGAGGAAGACTATCAGCAGGCACAATACAGCTCGGAGTTACTTATGCACCCATTATGCTTGGTCTGTCACCAATCAAGCATTTGTGGCCCATGTGCAAACTTCATGCATGACTACAGGCAGCACAGCAACGAGATAGCATCACACAGCTGGAGCTGGAAAGAAGACGCTTAGAGATTGAAGCTTACGAGGAAGCTCGCTCCAAGATTGTACATGACATAGGTATTCATGAGCTGTATCAGCTGTTTTGCAGACATAAATGAGAGGCATTACAACCGTGCACACTATGGCATGCATGCCATAGTTGCATCACAATGAACTGCTCTTTTGCAGGACAAGTCATAAGACACAAAAGGTATGAATACAGAGGCGTCATAGTTGGCTATGATATCACCTGCATAGCTCCGGAAAATTGGATCAAGGTGAGCACTTGGGCTTTCATCAGCCTTCTTCACTGTCTATGTTGCTGCGCTTGACAGCAAAGAGACTGCCCTTCAGCATGCAGGCAGCTCACTGCCTTAAGATCCTGTGATATGCTTGTGCTGTTGTTGCTACAGGCCATGCGTGTAGACAGTCTTCCTTTGGGACGAAATCAGCCTTTCTATCATGTACTTGTGGATGACCGTGACCGCAGTCCGCCAGGCTCTGTGACATATGTAGCACAAGAAAACATTGCAACTGTACGGGGTCAGACACAGGTTGAGCACCCACTCATAGATGACTACTTCAAAGGGTTTGAAGATGGTCAGTATGTTCCAACAGAAAGGATGAGGGAGCAATATCCCCAAAGAGCACAAGGCACAGAGGGCTGATCATGGCATAGCTGACATGCCATGTTGGCTTCAAATTTGCGTTGTCATGTGAGTTGATTTTATGTATGTTGTACCTGCATGGCTGCATGATGAATTGTCAGCTTTGTACAATACTGCAAAGCTTCAGTTTTGCGCTGTCATGCCTGTTTTGACTCAATTTGCTCAGGCAATTTTATAAAGTGGAGTCTGCTGAGACATGGCTCTGACATAGTTCTAGACCTGCTGCCTTATTTCAGGCTCTGCAGGCCTCCTGTATACAGAGACAAACAACGCATGCTGATTGTATGCTGAGCATGTGTTACACTGCTTGCATGAGATTCATTGCAGATGCACCACCAAACACATTCGTAGGCTGAGAATGCATGAGATAAGCTGCTGTGAGTTGATGCGATCTGGCCCAACTCATTTTTGCTCACTTGTTAAGGCAGCAAAGCTTTTATTGTCACAATCACGTGCTGCAGATATGATGCACAGCAAACAGTCTTCTGTCTGTGGGCAGCAGCGCATCAGTGGCTCATCAGAAGACCATTGGTACATTGGCAATGTTGCTGCGACATGCAATTACTGATAAATCAACACACTGCATTGGTGAAGTCCCATGGCTGCACTTTGGTCAGTCATCGCTTCCAGGTTGGATCCTTGTCACCACGTGCCCAACTCTTGATGCCAGCAAACAGCTTCTTGGGTGCATTTGGGATGTTTTCAATGGTGCTGAAGATATCCTCTAGATCAGCATTCGGACTGACCATCTTTCCTCCTTTGGTAGGGATGCCTCTGATGGGTGCCAAACGTCTGCAAAAGCAAGAACAGTGCTGCGTGATTCCTATGCACTGTACCATAGCTGTGGCATTACCATTTGTACAAAAAGGGTATGGCAAGTTGGGTCTGCAGTGTCAATTGCAGCAATGGCAAATTCAAAATACGTAGCCTTGGGAGTCACAAGCAAGGCCACTTGACAATGACTAGCTGATGTTTTTCATGAAGTGTATGTGGTCAAAGTACACAAAACCTTGCAGCTACTCAAACAGATGTACAATCATGTGTTTGCAGCAAGACATGCCCATACATGCAACCACTGCAGAGTGCATCAGCACAGCCGCCCCTCATGCAGGTGTTGAGCAAGCAGAACTACCTTCTGACAGCATCAAGCGTCTTCTGCAGGATGACCTTTTCAGAGAAGCGCAGCTGAGCTGCAGCTCGCTGCCTCTCTGTTAGCTTCTTATTTTGGAGAAGCTTCAGCTCATCCTCAATGCTACCTGCGTTGCGCAAAAACTGCACACTGAATGGCAATGCTAAAACCCAAAGATACAGCCTTAGCATCAGGGGCAGGTTCAGCATGCCGTCAGGCTTCTGGACAGAACATCCAAGGCAATACGTTGCCAGCATATGCCTTCAAAAGCCATAAGATACAACAGCAGAGTGTTGATTTTCCCCCTTGCATGTGTACGATTGTGAATTTACACAGCTTTCCATCGTGAGTATACATCGTGCTGGTTTGATGTCCTATGCAACCTAACAGCAGCCGGTGCAGTTAGCAGGACGAATGATGCTGGCCATATAAGGACGGCATGCATGATGCAAGATTGCCCACTGCGGCAAAGCATGCTTGAAATGATGCTCATGATAACAATGATGATAATCACAGATGTGCTAGTTGTCGCTAGGTACTTACTGATTGTTTCTAAACCTAGTTCTGTGCGTCAACATCTGCTGACATCAGGCTCTATTTTGCACTCAAGGGGTGCGGTTACAGGGGCAAATGCCATAGAGGCAATGTCAAAGACAGAAAGTCCTGCTGTTACCCAACACAGAAGCCTTGAAAATCAGCATGTGACAAGTGACGCTCATGTTGTACGCTATGCATGGTGTGCACAAGGCCGTCTCTGTGATGCATACCTGGATAAGCTGTTAAACGATCTCGCATATCAGCCATCAGCAGCTGCAAGACTTCGTACTCATTGGACTGGCTGATTACAACATCATCCTCAAAATTGATCTGCAGTCATGGAGTTACTCAGCAGTATAGTCAGCCAGCCTTATAATTTGTAAAGACACAAGCAAGTGTCATCTCTTGAGACATGCTGCCACACAGATGCTGCTGAGCTTGATGTGCAGGCGACACAAAGTATTACAGCTGTCTGAGCCATAGCTCCTGCTCAGGGACAGTCTTTACCTGACCCGTGAGGAAGACAGGTGAGTAACAAAGGCAATGACGACTCACTGAATGCATCGCAAGCAATACATGCATGAAGACAGTAACAGATGCAAGAAGCACCGGGTGACATGCCAACTTCGAAACGCAGCAATACAAGTGTCAGCTCATGTCATGCAAACACAGCTTTGTAACAAGAATGCAGTGAGAAGCATTTGCCAAGACAAGGGTTTGCAAGAACCAACCTTTGCCATCTGGCCAGAATCCTGTAGCCTTGAGAGGCGTAGGAAGGCCAGCAGCTGAGTAGGCATCCGGTCTGCGTAGATAGGGAACTCCTGCTGGATGTCAAACCCTAGCGACTGTACCACCTGCAGCACAGAAAGTTGTCATGATGTCAGATCCCTTCAAAACCTAGCGATTGACCACACCTAAGACGAAAACGTGTGTCATGATGTCAGATCCATTAAAACCCTAGCGATTGACCACACGTAAGACAAAAAGGTGTCATGATGTCAGATCCCTTCAAACCCTAGCAACTGTATCACCTGCAGCATAAAAAGTTGTCATGATGTCAGATTTCTTCAAAACCTAGCGATTGTACCACCTGCAGCACAGGAAGGTGTCATGATATCGAATCCCTTCAACACACAGACAAAACAATAGCGTGAGAAGAGCTGTATGTTCATCATGAAGACAGACTGAACAATAGGTGTGAAGAGCCGTATGTTTGCCATAAAGACAGACCAAACAATAATGTGAGAAGAGCCGTATGCTTATCAAGAAGACAGACTAATGAGTTGTGTGAGAAGAGCGGAATATACATTTGCCTTCATCGAGCCATCACACCCAACTGACATACTGTCATGGGTGCGACATGCATAGGTACTGAGGGTCTGCACCTGCTTCTTCATGATATACAGCTTGTCAGCAGCCACCAGGCTAGCTTGCACTGTGAGGTAGTCAGACAGGTTGTGCTCTTCTAGCTTTCCAGATGCTAGGAACATCTCTGTGTTGGGTCGGCCGTCATAGATGGCTATCGGCTCCCCTTGCCTGAACCAAGAACAGTGGAAAGGATACTCTCCCAAACATATTGATGCAGATCATGGATCAAGCAAACTGTGGGTTTTACCCGGAAGAGACTGTCTAAGCATTTGCGATGCTGGAAATGCAGGGTTGTCAGACAGGCCGGCGCATGAACTGCCGACAATGGCATGACTGAAATGAACATGAAGCAGCACAACAGACATGAAATACTTAGGCCGTCACAAAGCACAAATGTCTGAATGTCTGACACCAGCAGGTGCATATCAAAGCATAGTTGACAGATCAGAGTTCACACATTGGCCTGCTGAGCACATGGCAGACCTCATACACAGGCCCAATTGTACTTTATTCTAGGTCTGTACTACAGGGTCCTTCAGTGTACCCCCATTACATACCTGATAGTCCTTTGTGCTGTCAGAGTGACACATCCATTGTCTATGTCATAGTCCAAAGCTGCGCCGGTGTCAGCTCCCGTACGCTGGAGGGTTGAGGCAACAGGCAGCAGAGAAAAGCATTGCACTGATGGCAGATAGACTGCATGTGCAATGACCACGGCCACAGCTGACCGGAAAATCTCCCTGCTGATTTCGACTGCAAGACAGTTGAGAATTTCAGTGTCAGCAGACCTGGCATGAAGTGTGAAATGCAACACATGGTGTTGTCCAGGGGAAAGAACCTGATTGCAAGTGAAGCTGGCTGCATGCAACTCTGCAGATGCCGTGATTTGTAAAGTTTGGAGGCAGATTGCTTTATTGAGATGGCCATGCAGGAGAAAAGGCAGACAGACAGCAAGACGGGCAGGGCTGTCCATCAAAGCTGGACCTGAGCATCATCAATAACATGAGTTGTCTTCCTCAGTGTTGAAGCAAACGGCTAAAACAGTCAACCTCAACAAACATTGCACTGTAACACAGTATGGTTCAGCACAATATATGCATGCTGAGAAGAACGGTAGTGGCATGATTGCTCACGATCAGCTTGTTGCGCAGGATCTGCAGCCATTTGTTGGCTGACGCTGTCCCATTCTGCATCCAATGCTTTAGATCTGGCCTGAGCCTCTTGAAGAGCTGGTGAGCCCTGTAAATACTCTGACTGCTCCTCTGGTGGCCACAAGGTTGGGGAGTTGGTTGTTTGTGGCAGCGTGTCTACAAAATCTTTCCATGGTGAGCTGGACCCCTGTAGTATGTTTGGATGGGTTTTGCCAATGACAACTGATGCAAACATGGACCAGACAGTTAACATTGCAGCTTGGTTTGTCGCTCATACTAGCATTGCCTGTGTCATGACGTAAAAAGCATGCACACACTGTAACTGAGACTGCAAGCAGTCACCTTGCACCGATGGACAATAAGCCACAGTGCCAGTCCAACAACCTCACTGCGGCCTGAAGCTAACTCAGCACAGACAGATTCAGCTGCAACATCCTCCTTTGTGACAGCAACATCTCCAGGGATGCTCAAAAGCACCTGCAGAAGTGATTGTTTTGTAGACCTTGCCTGCCGCAGTATGTGTGTTGCCTGTCAATAACAGTATGGCAGCTACCTCGCCCTGTCGAACTTTGCGCGCGGCAACAGTTTGCTTGTACGACAGGTCCAATGCGTCAAGGGCTGCACCGCTATCCTGAAGTCTTTTCTGTAGCTGTAGTAGGGGAGTCATAACTGCACTGCTCTGTTGAGCAGTGGCCGCGACAGCGCCGGTTTTTCTTCTGTGGGACCTGCCGTGAGTAGCATTGATATTGGCAGCACTGTGTCTCAAACGAGCTGCGCGTAACAAGTTGTGCCCGCTGGCAAGGGTGCAGGTACGTAGACTGTTTCTGGCCAGTAAGTGATCCGGACACCGGAGTGCCTCTGTGGCATGCTGTGAACTCAGCAGTGCGGCACTTAAAAGGCGGGTCATTGCAATCACAGTACGTGAGGGAAGTGCGATAGGACTCAGACTTTGTCTTGTCGACCTTGCCGGTCAACCTGACACCGGATAGCTTGCTTAGTCATCCGCAGTCTCACAATAAGGTAAGCCGAATTGCTTATAGAGTGGCTGTGCATCCCACCAAGTATCCCAGTGCACGCTAAGACCGTATTTTATCATAAGCTTACAGCCCAACTGCTTCAAAGTCCAGAACACCGTGCATTAAGTTGTCTAAAGCCTTTGCTAACTCACCACCAGTGCAAACTTCAGTTGGGACAGTGAAGCATCGTAGTGGCCAAGTCAGGCCCTGCAGCTGCCATTGGCGACCGTGGCTCACTGCAAACTTTGACGGGATACTACTTTGATATGTGCCGGCTAGTGTTGCAGCCTGTTGCCGTGAGCCATGGCCCGTGCATGCTGTAGCTCTGTTGAAACAGTAACTCAACAAGCACAGTACAGCAATTGCATGCGCAAGCTTGATGTGGAAACAGTAACTCAACAAGCACAGTACTGCAATTGCATGCGCAAGCTTGATGTGGCCGAGTATGCATGCCAAAACGATGTTACGCACAGAGGCATAAAGTCGACCATCGGGTTTGAACCGATGACCTGCTGATCTGCAGTCAGCTGCTCTACCACTGAGCTAGATCGACATGAACTGCTGCAGATTGCATTTTAAGGCTTTATTAACCATTTAAAAAGCCGTAGGCATTTTCCTTCTACCCGGTAAACGGAGCGACGATGCAGCATAAGACGTTGCGGAAGTGGCCAGATTGCGTCTGAAGGCAAGCTGCAGCCTTCAGCGTTTGAGCAGTAGGACAGCAGGTCCTGCCCCGAGCTGCAGCGGGATTGACGGTCTCCGACTGTCAATAGCGGTGCATCCAATCTTGAAGGACGTCTCTGCAGGCTTGACCGGACTTTGTGGCTGGATTGTGCTGCTACTGCTTACCCCATAGACCTATGAGTAGCTTTAGCACACCTGTGCTGAAGCTATTCTTCTCAAATCAGAACCTGTACGGGCAAGTTGTTCAGCGAGGGCGCGGCGTTGTTGCAGCGGCAAGCACACTCGAAAAGGCTCTCAAGGACACATTTCAAGGGCAAAGTCGTACTGACAAGAAGGCCGCCGCTGCAATTGGCACAATTTTGGCAGCCAGAGCCAAAGCTGCCAGCATTGAGCATGTGCATTGGGATAGGCGAAAAGGCGAGAAATATCATGGCAAGTTGGCAGCTCTGTTAGACGCTGTAAAGGATGCTGGCGTGCAGTTGAGATGATTCACTGGAAAACAAGTCACCGGTTTGCTACTAGAAACAAGCCACTGTGTGCTTCCATCTGGACTGAATATACTTTGAGGGCTTATGACACCTTGGACATAAAAGCCAATTGACATTGTGCATGTGCCAAAGCTTAGAGCAATTGCACTTCAGCTCCTGCACTTTCCAGATTGCTTAGATTGATGTGTTTGAGAAGGCAGTTATTAAATCTGCCTCAGCTCATGTTGATAAGTTACCATCACAGTATCCTTGGACTATGTTATATGCTTATCAAGCCACACCTACTACTCCTTTGTTGCAGCAGACCAACGAGGACGTGTTGAAACCTGCATCACTCAGCTGTGCCTGAGCAGTGTATGGTTCATACGCTGCTTTGCGCAAATGATTTGCAGAATATTGCACCGCAATTTTTTGGTGACTCACCCAAGCTCAATGAACTCCGTGACACTTTAAGCATCGCAGATCAATTTCCAACTACAATACCGTAGTTGGCCGTATTTCAATGCATCGCGCAGCCTAACACAAGCTTGCATGACTACATACTGTATCACAATATCTCCATAATCCAGGCATGTTACCAGATTCTGCAGATCAGTGCATCCGTGTATCTGAGATCTGATACATCAAGGGAACGACAATACCGTAGTCAGAAGGCACGCTGTATGGTATCATACCTAGTAGTGAGAACACACACCGGAATATGCTGTAAACACAGTGGCTCATAAGCAGCTCATGGCACTAGCAGATGCCAGGACACTGTTTTACTTTCAGCTTGTCACAATAATGTACATGCAGGCTTTGGACCACAGAATATACAATTCAGACAAAAGCTTCTTGGCAAAATGTCATCTGGAAGCCTTTTTCAACTGTGTACACTCCTTGCAATACCATTTGCCTTTGGGTCGATTTTCAGGCGTCAACCCCACGCACTCAAAGTGAAACCACTCAATGGCACAGTCCTCATTGTCACAAGCAATCATCTCACCAAAAGAAACACGCTGACAGTAACAGTAGACTGGCTCACTAGGGTCTACAGCTGCTGGAATTGCGTTTGCCATCCCTGTATTGCAAGCAAGAGAACATCACAAATGACAGAAATGCATAGCGGTGTATGCATTGGCCCATTGCAACCTGCAACCTGCAACAATGCTCCTCTTGGGCAAAACTTGCATGTATTCACCACGGGCAGACCTACCCAAAGCTCTTTGGGTATGTCAAGAAGCAAGGAGCGCATTGCCTGGGGATTGCTGCGATTCAAAACAGACACCACTTGCACATACAACATTATTACATCGCTGCAATGTTGGTGTTGTGGTAATGTCAAGATACCTACACGTCAAGATACCTGCACAATGCAAGCAATGTCATCATGCATGTCCTGAAAAAGGTATGTAAATTGCATACCAGGGTCAACTAGAGCCGAAACCGCTGCAGCAGCCTGTCCACCCTTCTTCTTGTTCTTGTTCTTCCTCATGGTGTCAGGAAACATTGACTCAAGTGCAGCAGCTGCAGCATTGGGATCATCGTCCTACACACCATCATGCATTATGGATTTCTGTTGCAGCTGCACGGAAGCTGGCATAGTTGAGCTGACACCAACAAGGCAGACAACACAAGAGAATAATGTGGGCCTTGATATTTGTACGGGTGGTAAGGTACAGGTGGTTAGGTATAAGTGGTTACAAATGCCCTCTGTCTTTCTGCAATGTCAGGCCATGCTGTGAGAAGAAAATGCCTGAAACCCCCCTTATTTGCAAGATTTTGAGCAGAGAATATTGCTGGCTTGCTTTCATGTCATCTCTGACTGCTGGCGTGATGGGTTCATTCAAACATGTAAGAACAGAACAGGAGATTTGGCGCAGGACACGGCAGGAGGTAAGGGTGTAGGTGGGAGGGGGTAAGTGCGGCCGACTCCGGCACTGGTGTTGTACAGCCAACACCAGTACAGATACAAGTCTGATTCAAGTCAGACAGCTTGGACCTGAAGAAGCGTTTTGGCGCTGTGCATGACTAAAAACAGTGAAGAGCATACCGGCAGACCCTGCCTGACCCTATCCTTTGTCAGCTCTGCATCAAAAGCCTTCAGGTCTTTATCCAACCGTCTGATGCGCTGATCTACATAATCATATATCTGCTGGGCCACAGCAACCTGCGCTAGCAGATCAGTTGCATGTGTGACTAGCAAATAAAAAACAGGGCAGCAGCTCGGGTGTGCTGATGGACTCACAAAGGGGTTCAAACGGCTGAACCCTGATTGAACACTTGAGCAGGCAGCCCAAGGTTGCTGAAGGGCAAGCAGCATTCCATTACAGGGACACATGCAGAAACAATGCGTCATGATGTACCTTTTCATCAGCGTAGTTCATGACTTGTTTGACATCATGATCCAGAGCCTCAGCTTGAGAGGCCCTTTTGGCTTCAAGGGCAGACTCCTTGGTGGGAGAGCCTTTGCTACTGAGCCTGGTCCTCTTAGCAGCAGACTCTGTCCCCAAAGCAGCCTGCAAATGCCAGGAGACGAAAGTACTCAGGTTCTGGCTATGTCTGTACATGGAGTGCAAGTCAAGAGCTTTATGTTGAAGGCTATGCAGGATACAGGTCTGGTGACGAGGCAAGGTCAAATGTGTTTGCATTAAGACAATGCCAGCAAAAGCTGCCATGGTGCCGGCAGGTGACTGATATGCTGCTCAGCAATGCAGGATGAGATGTTGGGCCCCAGTGGCCCCTTGAGACATGCTTGTTTGAAACCTGCTTACTACAGCAGAAGTGGGAAAGCTAGCCCTTCTAAGTCAGCTTTGGAGCGCATGATCACACCATGCAACCAAGAAAACAGGCCTTGCATGTGCAGGTGCTCACACCTTCAAGCAATACAAACCGTAATACTGCTATGCATACCTCATACTCAGCTGTGTGATCCAGCACATGCTTTCTGCATCGGTCCTCAATTTCTGCTTGCAGCGACTTGGATTTCTGATCTAGCTCTTGTATGAGCAGAAAGCATCGACTCAGCTCTGCTGGCAGGTCAGTGACGCCTGCAAACACACAACACAGCTGAGTATGCCAATCCCAGCTAAAAGCTTGGCTATGAAGCAATTCCTGCTTATATTTAAACCCTAACTTGAGGCTAAAAGTTCTGTGCACCTACATGGCTCATACATTGCTGATGCGTGTTACTAATGCATGGTGCTGATGCATATTGCTTCAACGCGGATAGTAGATTCTCCACAGTGCATAGTAAGACAATACACAGCTTGTGTTTGCCAGGCAGAGCGGGTTGAAGTGGCAAAGCACTCACTGTCTACATAGTTTTGCAAGAAGGCTGCCATAGCTGTTACACTGGCTGGCTCAAAACGCCTGTCCCTGAACGCTTGTAGATGCCTTACACCTGCCAGAAGCTGGGCTGATTTTGTAGAACCTTCGCGACACTTTTCTAAGCTCTGAGTCTTTGAACACCTGAACTAAACTGTGCTTGCTCCTTCTCCGACTTTCAGCTGAGACAGGTACTAATCTGAAGCGATCTAGATAACATTGCAATGGCCAATGTCAACCTTTGCGAAGATCGATCGGCACGGTTAAAAGCGCAACTACCGTGATCAAGACTAGTCAAGGATACATAGGTCAAACACTGAACGCTGATATAACAGTGCGCCACCCAGAGTGTCAGCTAAGCAACAGGGCATTCGCGACAGCGGAGACAGCGGCGCACCTTGCCGCTTTCACTTGCAGAGGTGAAGCTGCCAATCCACGTCAGATCTCTAGAGGGCCGTGCTGAGCATGCCCTGCAAGCTTCTTGTCGTCATAGTCATACCTCGACATGCCTCAAGCAGCGGCAATCGAATGCGACGTCGCCATTTTGGAAAAGCGTGCTGGTTGAGCGCTTCCTGCCTGTCCTGTGAGCATGCCTGCTGTCACCGAAGCCTGGCAGAACCAGCGACACTATGGCATTACATGGTAAGGCACTACCGCGCGGCGTCTGGTCTTGTACGAATGCCTGCCGTCAACTACGCCCCATAAGGATCAATACACAAGCTGTTCGTTGACCTCGTGGCAGACGAGGTTCCGCAAAAATCCGCTTGATGAGCAGTGATCCTACCAACGATCTTGGCCTGTCTGCAGGCGTTCTCCCGCATTGCTGGAGCGAGCACACTGGAGCGATGCACAAGGAAACCCAGTACAATTCGACAGGACTCAGTCTCCTCGACACTGCCCCGAGAGTTGGGAGCCTGTTGTGACCATAAGCACAGACCCAGATGGTTATCAATATGCCTCAGTGTTCAAGTACGTGGCATTATCCGCGCCAGAACAGCTTGCTGAACGCCGGTAACCACAAAGCATATGTCAGCTGACCTTGAGCTGCAGCAAATTTCTCTTGCTACGCTTGTGCAGGCACTTTGATTACGCTAGAGAAGGTGGGCGAGCATCGCAGCGTGCCACAGACTTTGTCCGACGCAGGCTGTGGCGCAAAAAGGCAGAACCGTCTGACATGTCAGACATACAACAGGGTAAACCTGGTGCTGGCAAGCACGTTGCAGCTGCGGTGACTGATGCACTCATCAGCCCAACCACAGTCATGTTTGGCGCAAGGTGAGCATATTGCCTGTTTTCACTCACGACTGCTGTTCATGCTGCACTGTTGGGTGCCTTTGAGTACGGTTGATAACAAGCTGTTCTGCAGAGTGCGGAAGCAAACAGAGACAGAGCGAAGGAAGAGCGTGGTGCGTATCTTTGTAGGCATGTTTGCTGGCTGCATCAAGCGCCATCAAATCTGGAATGTAGTTCCTTGGGACCCTGGTGCTTGGTAGGCTCCTAACATGCGCTTGCAATGCCATGCTGCTGCTCAGCAGCCAAAGCCTTGAGGCGCTCAGACATATGCACACTTTTTCTGTGGCAATAGAACTCCAGCAAACCCTGACAATGGTTTTAACATGTACGATGGAGCATGGGAAGCAAAATGATTACATTAAATGTCCTGGCAGAATGCAAGCAGATAACACTATAACACCTAGTGTCACTGCCAACATGCGTTGACGATTTTTGAATCTAATGAAGTATTTGCACAGGTCTTGGTGCAAGGCACTTTGCGCAGTAAGCCATGTCTTGTGACTGTGAGTGTTGGGCTGCAGGTGGGTGATGTACAATCAACATCAAGCAGCTTTGCTAGAGCTGCAACAGAACAACATGCACAACCAGATCGACCTCAAGGCCTTGAGCGAGCCTGTTGATCAGGTGTGTGCCGTCAGCGTCATCTTTGCAAGTCTGCCTGATTGATGCATGACATGAGTCCTGCATGATGACCCCAGCATCTTTGACATGGCTGGGAGCACTCGCTTCAACGCAATAGACACAACCGCTGTACATGCAGCTTTGCTCATCATGAGCCACAGTGTGATGTCTGTGACTTCTTGTTCCAAGTGTTTCATGCGAAGGAGAGTTACGGGATGCTTATTTCCTTTTCAATCATGCCAGTTAGTGTTTTGCTTCCTTTTGTTGTTTATGTCTGCATGAGGCAGAACATCACAGCTCACGTCAGCAATGTATCAAGCGTATTGATGCCCAACTTTGCTCATCGTGGGCTACAACGTGGTATCATGTGACTTCTTGTTGCCTTGTAGAGGAGATTGACAGAGAAGTTTGCCCACATTCCCCCACATTATTCCCATTGTAGTGCCCAGACATGCACACTCCAATATACCATGCATAAGCCACCAATGCCCTGTAAGTATAAAGTGTATAGCATGACATCTGTCTGAGATGCTGTGCAGAGCCAGCCAAATGCAGCTGACAAGTTGCGTGAGGATGATGAGCAGCGCCCAACTCTGGTGCGGGAGCTGCTGTGTGCTGCAATCCACTCTAGAGCAGCCTATGGCTATGCCATGGCTGCCGGGCATATGTCCAATCTCTTAAACTTTGCCCTCATGCACACAGTGCATCAGATCAGGTACTGCATCAATGTTTTCACACATACCCCTGTTACGCCAGAGGGAGTTTTGCCCATCAATCCCTTTCCCCGCCCCCGCCCCCCCCCCTCGCCCTCCTCTGAAGCCTTGGCTGCAGGGTACATGCTATCCTGTCAGCTTGCAAGGGCTTAGATCATAAAGTAAAAGCAACTGACAACCAGCCTGTCACAAGTGTCATTTTGGCGTCTTGCATTTGTTTACCAACACCTTGGTGTGACGCAGCTTTGATGCGGCCGGAGGTGCATCTGCTGAGGCCAACAACCTGGCAGTTGCTCAGCTTGCTGGCTTGGACCCTTCTGACGTGATTATGGGGGAGTGGAGCAACAGCGTCATGCGGCCTTGCCATTACATCGCAGCAGACAAAGCCAACCATTGCATCATCCTAGCCATCAGGTATCTTGCTCTGCTGTAACGCTGTCCTTCAGTTTCATCTGTTGTGCCTGAGCATCAGTGCCAATCACCAAACCCTTCTAGCCAACTTGTACCTTGTCCTGCTGCCTTTCAGTAGCATGTCTTATATCAGGTTCAGGTCCTATGGTAGGCCCATGTGTCAACCCACCTGTTAAGCAGCTCCATGCAGCTTGAACCTGACCCAGCACTCTGCTGATGACCATGCGTGTTGTCAGGTAAGTGCAGCATGACAGTCTATACAGACACCAACAGCATGGCTGCTGGATTCGGAAACGGGTTTTGGTGCACAGGGGGTCTTTGGAGGTGGGGGATGTGCTGTCTGATCTGAGTGCCAACCCTATGGAGCTGTCACTGCTGGGCGTGCAAGGTCAGTGCCTCACTGTTGCACATAACAAGGCTGGTCAAGTGCAACATACAACAGCACAGGCTGCATGTGCAGTACATGTAGAGACCTATATGCGTCATCAGACGTGACTCTGACTAGCACATGTTCAACATGGTACATTAGCATTGATGTGGGAGTGAGTTGGTGATATATGGGTATGAAGGCACGCATGCAGGCGTGCAGCTTCAGTGATGCTGCAGTGCTGCGGCCATGCTGCCAGCAGCTTGAGTTTGGCTCTGCCCAGCACAGTGAGACTGTGAGCGCCAGCATCACAGTCTCGCAACCACCTCTGTTGAGACAGGTGTCAGACTGTGTTGCAGTTGGCAGGGCTGATCTCAGGCTGCCTGCAGTGCGGCCAAAGCGTTGCAGCAGTTTGAGAATTCACATTCTCTGCCTCCGACCAGACTTTGCCTGTAAATTATGTGTGTGCATTGCTCCATAGCCAAGCTTACATGCATGTGCACATGCACCTCTCTAGGGCCACAGGACTTGCAAGGGAATACCTGCGATGGGTAGCTGCTCTTCACGGGTGTTGCTTTATGTGCTCTCTTGTCTGAGCTTGTTTGCAGCCACTGTTTAGCATTGCATCCATTTGCTGGCTGTTGTAGCTGTGTTTTCTTTCTGGCCCTTGCTGAAAGAGACTTAGGCTCACCTAGCTTAGACAGCAAACGTTGCAGCAACTTTGCAGTAACATTGTACAGTAACAGTCAACATGGGTTGTTCTGTGTGGTCAAATAAACACATGTCTACTGGTAACATGAACAGATGACAGGTAATGTGGTGTGCTGACAGGCAAGGTGCATGAGGGCATGATGAGTGCGGCCACCTTTGTGCATTGCAACAGTGCAGCAGCCTTGGAGTCTGTGGCCCAGACCCACCCCGGCTGGCCCCTGGTCGTCACTGGTCACTCCATGGGGGGTAAGCACTACAGGCTCGCACTCCATGTCCTTGTTGTCTCCGCCATTCTGTTCTACCATGGTTGTCACTGACCACTCTGTGGGGTTAAGCCCTGTTGCGTAGAACAAAGCCTTTCACCCCATGTCCTTGTTGTCTCAGCCACTCTGTCCTACCATGGTTGCCACTGGTCCCTGCATGGGCGGTAAGCACTGTAGGCTCTTGCTTCTCACAATGCCTCTGCAGCCATGTCCTTATTCTCTCCCACTCTGTCCTACAGTGATTGTCACTGATCATTCCATGGGCAAGAGGCCATTCAGCTCTTGCTTGTTACAATGCTTGTCCGGGCATGTCCTTGTCTCTCTGCCACTCTGTCCCAGCAACTTTGTCACCGGTCACTTCATGGGCAATAAAGGCCATTTGGCTCTTGCTTGTTACAATGCTTACCACGCCGCGTCCCTGTTGTCTCGGCAACGCCGTTCTACCATAGTTGTCACTGGGCTGGATGGCCTTTCTGCTGGTGTGCACTCAACCCCTTATACTGCCTGGTGCCTTGCCCATCAGCAGCAGCCTGTGCTAGCAGATGACTGCAAAGTCCATGGCCCACAGCCCATGGCTGGCCCTGCTTATCACTTGTTAGTCGATGGGCGGCGAGGCCTTTTGGCAATGAGGCCCTGTTACCACTGACGGTCTGGACGCTTGGGCCGCAACTACACCTCATTCAAATACCTTTTTACAACCGCGTATTCATTCCGTCCACCAAGCTTGTGCAATTGTGCGTCAATGTGCTTGTTTTTGCGTCAAATGATGCAAAAGGAGTGCTGTTTGCATTGCCTCTGATGGAGAGCTGGCTGGTGAATCTAAATTGCGTCTGCTGCAGAGCTTGTGCGCAGTTCACACACAAGCTGGCCAGCAACATGGCTAAGACTGTGGCAGCAATCAGGATTATTGCACTTCTTGTGCTGAAGGTAGTCACAGCCGTCTTGAGCTGCAGGTGGAGTGGCTGCTATTGTTGCTGCCCTGCTCAGGGATGGCACAGCACCCAAAGGTTTGGGCCCTGTGCGGTGCTGTGTGATCAGCCCTGCAGCTGTCTTCAGTGGAGACCTGTCTGAAGCCTGCCGACCCTTCATCACCTCCCTCATCCTCAGGTGTGTCCATTTACATAATCATCCATCCATTCATCCATGCATTCATCCATCTATTCACGCATTCATGCATCCCCTTCATTTATTCATCCAATGTGCGTCTTCCCCTAGGGTCGGGGAGTTAAGTCCTGGGTAGCTCTCTCTGTATCAAGTGGGTCCACACAGAACAAAGCACCCACTTCGGCAGTACCGCTCTTCTGAACATACTTTATCAACCATGCAAGCTTCCAGGAGCATATCAAATACCTTTACATGTCCCTGCCTGATCAGCCACGGCTTCATGTTGCCTAGGCTGTTGCAGTTTGATTTGCAACAGTGCTTGCTCATTTGCCTGCTCAGTCACAAGCTTGCTAGCTCGCCTGCTCACTCTCAAGCTTGCTAGTTTGATTGCTCCCTTCCTTGCAGCCCTTGCACACTCATTCATAAGCTTCCTCTCTCTTCAGTGCACGTATACTTGTCCATCCAGTCACTCCTGAACAATTGTTCCTGCTCAGTTGCTCATACTCTCTGTCTTGCATGCAAGTCAACAGTTGTGCAGAGGCCCAGTCACACCACAATGGACGACAGTGTGAGTACTTGCTGCAGGACTTCTTGAATCATATTTGGTCACACATAGCCAGCTCTAAGTGGGTAACAGTTTTATCGAGCTGGTGTGCAAGCAAGCTGATGACCATTCAATACCATCCACTGAAGCAGTTGCATCACGCCAGACTAAAACAACTCATCCTTGCAGGTCTGAAGCAGTGCCAAGGCTGACAGCATGCAAGCCTGGAGGGCACCGTATGCCAAACCTGTTGTGCCAAAGGGAAATCTGCTGCTCAAAGCAGCAACAACAGCATTCTTGGAGCACTTCAGCCTTGCGTGCTGAGCTGTGTCTGAGATTTCAGCTCTATTATGCAGGTCCGATGCAGTGCCAAGACTGAGCTATGCTAGTGTGGAGGGCATCTTTGTGGAGCTGGTGGGTGCCTCCCCCGTCCGCAGAGCTGCTAATGACGTCAAGTACAGGTCAGAAATACCCTCATCGGATCAATCTGTTGCTTCTGTTTTGTTGATCGGGTTGTGGGTTCTGAGTGGTGTTTTGCAATGAAGTGCTAGCAAAGCTGATCAGCGCATGTCAAAATGTCATTTTTGACAATGCGCAAGGAGAAGCCTGCAGGCACAGGCACACTTCTGTCTTCCTGTCGATGCTTGTGCTGTTCACATGCACAGACTTAGCAACCAATATAGTCAATACCAGCCTTAGCCACACACAACAAAATCCTTTGCTGCGTGCTGCTCCTGTGTGACTGTTGGGCTGCTGCCTCTTGTCGTGCAGAATGAACTTGCCGCACAGTCTGCACAGCTGACTTGCAGCACATCTTGCTGTTTTACTGCACTGCAATGTTGAGCTCAGGCATCTCATCAAGGTTGAAACGCGTTTCTACTTTCCCCAGGCATTGTTTTCTTTGAAGGTATACTGTCCAAGGGATGTTTGTAAGAAAACAATGACCCCAAGGAGCTGCTTGTTGTGCATAGGGTCGAGCAGATCCTGGCAGGCTTGAAGATGGACTGGATCTTCCAGAAGCCTGCACGGGCTGGCCGGCCTTCTAATGAAGATCACCACGGCCTGAACACAGTCTCGCCCTTGCTTGGTGAGCCCTGTATGGGCTTGAGTGTGGTCTTGCTAGGGTTGCGGCACGTTGCTAGGGTTTTGTGTGGTTTTGCCAGGGTTGTGCTTGGTTTAGCTAGAGTTGGGTGTGCTTTTACCACGGTCGCAGCGCTTTGCAGAGGGTTGCCGCTTGTCTGACAGGACTCCTATCAAGCAAGCAGTTCATGTGCATCTTGCAGCCAATGCTACAACCCTCTGACAACTGAGCACTTGCAAATCCTCTGACAACTGAGCACTTGTAAAGCTTCCTTGAGCAATTGTTGTGCTTTGGTCTATCAGGTCGTAAGTGTCACAGTATAGCATTCCATGTCGCTGTCAAGCTGTCCTGTGCCTGAGCATTGAAGCCAACAACTGCCTGGGACCCGGCTTATTGGCTGCCAAAAATGGACCTCGTACAGGGAGCTACTCAGGGCTGTATGCACCTGACCCTAGGGGAAGACACCTTTTACAGTGATTGATGGATGGGTGGATGGATGAATCAATGACTGAACTGATGAATGAAAGAGTGAAGGAGTCACTGACTGACTGGGCCCTGGCTCTACAGTTTCAGATGGCTATGGACGGTGCTGTCGGGCTATGCTGGTTTTCAGCTTGTCGGAAGGAGGAGACATGTGTTGGATGAATGTATGACTGAATGTCTAGTAACCTCTACAAGTACAGTTTCAGATGGCTGTGGATGGTGCAGATGATGATGCAGCTGTGAACGCTGCAAGCCATGCAGCAATGCAGGCCTACGCACACACGCACAGCAGCCCTGACAGGAGCAAAGCCATCAAGATTAGCAAGGTGGGTCTCACCAGACTCTGCTGTATAAGTTCTCACATGTACTTCATCATCACCATCATTGACGCTTCACAGTAGGGCTGCAAGGCACCCCTGTCCTAACCTTTTCATATGTGATGCCTCTGTCTAGGACAGTCAAACAAGCATGCACTATAAGTCATGGATCACTCTGAAGCTGAAGCGCTAGTCAATGTGCTTTGTGAGACGGGTGGTGTGCTCACAGACACAAACTGAGACAACACAGCTTGAAACAAGCTGCTGTGCGCTGTCTTACTTTCATATGCTGCTTGCTTCCTCCTGCGTTGCATTGGCTGCTGTCTCAACCACAAGGGGCTGGCACCATGAAGGAACGCAGAGCAGTGTCTTTACAGTACAGCGTGGGTGAGTGGCAGAGGCGTGTGCTGTGTTCTCGAACCTTGGCTGTTATCTACACTTGCCACTGGGAGAGAATGACACAGCCTGTACACGAGAAAGAGAGATGACAGTGCTACCACCAGTCAACAAGTCGCTTCACATACTGGTGATGAGCTGGGACAGTCGGCATAGCATTGCCCCTACTTCTGTGCATGCACAGGAGGGCGTTGCCCCTACTGCTGTGCATACACAGGAGGGCATTGCCCCTACTGCTGTGCATGACCGTAAAGGTATTAAGCTCACAGAAGGGCATTAAATCATTAGGAGGGCATTAAATAATTAGAAGGGAATGAAACCGTTAGGAGAGCATTAAATTCACAGGAGGGCTTGTCCACACCACCAATGCCAGGCTGGCTGCATGTAAATACCATCGGCTTGGGCTATGAGTCTGGAACTATGAGCTATCTTGACAAGCGTCCAGCTGCTGCCATTGCTGGCTGCATTTTTCTCAAGGCAATGCTCCTTCTAGGCACTTACCTTTCGTCAGGCTGTCTGCCTTGGGCTTGACATTGCACAAAGGGGAGGGGGGGAAGGCAGGGCAGGCTGGGCTGGGATCAACTGCTTGCTCTAGGGGTCTACTGTAGGCTATTATTTCGCATTTTAGGTTTGTCATAAACTCCAAGGGGCTTTTGGCCTGTTGGGCGTTGGGGCTGTATGTGAGCAGATTTCTTAACAAGGTGCACAGCATTGATTGGTGATACAGACGGCTGTCTGTTTGAATGCAGGCAGATTCGCCACAGAGGCGCAGAGGGTCACCAGAAACGCCAAAGGGCATTGTGGATGCTGCCCAGTTTGCTGAGGACATGGTACCAGAGGGGCTGCACAAAGCAGCCCTGAGCCAGAACCCGTCCCAAACCTCTCTGTCAGGAGCAGCTCCTGGAGGTGTCCTAGACGCGGGGCTGCATGGCGCTGCCCTGCCTCGGAAGGCATCTCATGTCACCCTATCAGAAGCATCTCCTGGAAGCAGCTCAGATCCAGACCTTGCACACTTGAGTGCAAGGTAAACTCGCATCAGTCAACCAGCTGCATTGAGTGCTTGCAAAGTTGTTTGATTGCTGTGCAAAGGCTGCATGCAAAGCTTTTGGAATGCTCTCAATACGCTGACTAACACTCACTGAGATGTGCCAATCTTTGACGGGAAAGAAAAGGCCTTTTTGGTGATGAAAAGCCTGGAACAGCGCTCAACATTGTGCATGACTTTCTGTTTGTTAGCTGCAGCTTCTTGCTTGCTTGCTTGCTTGCTTTGTACATGCCACATCAGCTCCTGTACACAGATTCACAGATGAATCAATAAATTTTGTATTCTGTATATCACATTTTCAGTTTTGGCGCATGCAGCAGTGAGGCTCAGGCTCAAGCCCCACAAGCCCATGCAGATTCTGGGGCAGGGCATGTCCAAGAAGAGCCCTCTGGGTCCAGATGGCCCTGGCAATCCAGGGCCAAGCCAGGAGGGGCTGTCAGGCAACAGCAGCCCTGGAAAGCCCTAGGCACAAACCCTGGCAGAACTGCTGCCGAAACCCATGGCAGGAGTGATGCTGACATCCCCAGTGAGGATGAACCCCACTTGCGCACTGGCATCACTTTTGCAGGCGCACAGCATCAACAGCCAAACGCCATGGATGAGACAAACTCCACAGATCATCTCCAACCCATGCGTCCTTCCAACCCTGGTCAGCTAGCATCAACCATGGGCACTTCTGGTCCTGAAGGCAGGGCTAGTCAGGCTAGTGGCTTAGCTGATAAAGCAATGAGTAGAATAGCTGCAGCACAGCATGCCATGTCATCCTCACCTTCAGCTTCCCACAGAGATGTCCTTTCAGATTCCAGCCTTGGCAGCAGCCCTGAAGCCAGAGCCCCTGGAAGATCACCGAGGAAGAGTAACAGAACAGTGAATTCGGTTAGCCCAGTTAGTCCTAAGGCTAATGCTGTTAGTTCGCCCAGTAGCCCTCAGCATAACAGCCGACTTCGCACCAGGGGAGCAAAGTCTGGACAGCTTCGGCAGCTGATAGAAGAAGCAAAGGTGCAGAAGGAAGACTCAGGGCGTGACTCAGAACTAGCCCAGCGCATGGGGCAGGATGCTGCAACGGGGCAAGGCCCTTCTGAGCAGACAGACCAGCCCTTACCTCATGATCCTGGATCACACCACTCCTCTTCATCGAGAAGTGGTTTGCTGCTAGGTCAAGGGCCTTCTGTCAAAGCAGGGAAGGACCTTTTGAGGGGGCAGGGCAGCGCGGCGCAGCCCCAGGCGCACTGCAATGATGACCTGGCTGAGGGCAGGGAGCATGCAGGCAACCCTGGTTCTCAGGCCGCTGTTATGCACAGTGCTGCTAGCAGAAGCGAAGATGCAAGCCAAGCCCAAAGGTGATTTCTTAGCTGTATCATGCCGTGAACAAAACGTCGTTCAAGGTATGTGCGGCAGACAGCTGCCCCTGCTGCTGTTCATATGAAGAGCAGCACAAGCTGCACTAGTCTCAGTTTGATTCCCCGATTTGATTCTTGGTCCTGTTAAAGTTTGCCATGCTCTGGTTTGATGATGCTTTGTTTGCCTGTCAACATGAATGACTTGCAGGTGTTTCCTGATTACTTCCCCTGTTTGGTCTCAAGGGTCATGCAACTGCAGAAATGCCACATTGCATCCACAGCATGCACAGCCTTGAGTGCCCTGAGTTGCTTCATTTCGGTGGACAAGCTACACTTAGGGTCCATGTGCTGCAGGAGGATTCTTGAGCACAGTAATAGACTGCATTTGTGCATGGACTGTAACAGACTGCATATTGCATTTGTGCATGGACTGTAAAAGACTGCATTTTGCATTTGTGCTTGGACTGGCACCCTGGCCTTACTCATACTGGATGGCTTTTTTGACCTTGTCCATGCCACTTTTGGTCTAGATAGTAAAGCCATATTGTGGTGCATGGACACTCAGCATACAGGTATTAACAACATGAGGTACCATCACAACACATGATATGAAACAATGTTTGAAGTAGAAAGCATGCTTGCAGGAAGCAGGAGGAAGTAGCTGATATGTTGGGCATTACCCGCCTAGAGCCAGATGGGCCCCCTGCGCCCCTTTATCCCCCAGGTCAACCCCACTTTGCCAACCCCAAAATCATGATACTATTGCCACAATAACCATTTTTCCTGCGTTCAGGCTTTGCTTCTTTGCAGATGATGAGCCTTTCACTAACAACCTTCATGCTTCTTGAACACTTGCTGACAATGTGACAGCCCCATTATGCTGTCAGCTTTGTTTTGCCCGAAAGTGACATGCAGTAGCTGCTTGACTCTGTATTGCAGAATGTCTCATCTTGCTTGTACATCTGCAAACACTGATGAAACTGTTTAGAAAAGAATTCTCTTACCAGCCGCTGTGGTAGCCACAACTCCATCAAACATAATTTATCGTAAATTTGAGCGGCAGTGTTTTTGGCGCCAGCAGGCAATGCACTCTCCTGAGTTCATGAAAGAGGCCGCTGCAATTCAGCGCTTGCTTGAAAGGAATTTTTGGAGCTAGTTATTATGCTGCATTGATAGTGCAGGTGCTGCAGGAGTCTTGTCGATGTTCCTTGGTAGATCAAATCTCAGATACACGTTCTCAAGGATGCACTGGTCCACAGAGTCTGGAAAATGCCTGGATCTGGACATTGTTGGCATTGCATCAATGCCTGGATTTGCATATTGTAGGCATTGAATAATCCACATCATCCATCATGGGATGGAATGTGTGCAGGTCGAATCCTGTGGATGCTACCACCGCCTGAACAGCCCAGTTCTCAGGACGCACACATTGCAGTAGCAGATCCTGATGACGCCCAACACCCTGAAGATACCCCATCTTCTTCGTCAGTGTTTCAACAGCATGCCCAGCATGCCGCAAGTGAACCATCAGCTTTGCAAGGAGAGCAGCAGCACTCATCAGCAGATGCTGTGTCAGCTGCAGAAGGGCGTGAAGAAGTGCAGAAAGTGTGGCAGGCACAGCCAATTTTGCTAGATGTCCAAAAGGACTGTTTTTCCAGGTTGTTGTTGCTGCCTGAAATTCTAATGGACCATTTGCCCGACACCTACTTGGCTGCTGTTCAGCAGCTGTGAAGTGTATGTGTATAGTGCTGTGCCTTGACAGTGCCGTGTGTGTCTACTACATCTGGGTTTAATCACTTGTGGCACAAAGGTGTTTGCTATCTGTCAGGATGCTGCAACCGGTGACAGGCACAAGAGGTTTTAGTTTGTTTCTCCTCCTGTACTCCCAGTCACTGCAGCGCAAGTAGTCACAGTTTCGAGAAGTTTCTTCACAGTTCTTAGCTCCAAATTTCATGCGGGATCCTGCACTGCCCTGTACCACCAATCAACACACTGGATGCTAGCCGCAGTAATGCATCCGATGCATCCTTGGAAGGTTACAGCAGCTGCATGCTGTGTGTTCTGTATATACCGACGAAAATGGCATATCATCACTCATGGGCCGTGTGCAGTAGTGCGTATGCCTTACAATCAGATTGCATGCACACACAATCAGTCAACGCTCAATCAATTCATTACAATGGTTGTGTGCTTGAATATTTTATTGGTAAATGTGGCACAGCGCTGTCACAGGAGCGAGGCTACCCTGTACACAATCTACCACGACTCAACCCTAACGTAACCAAATGGGACTACCTATAATCATGTAGCGCAACGACCTAAACACATGTATCTAAAGTACTCAATCAATGTTACATTTAGGTTCTCACAGTGCGACAAACCACTTTGAAAGCGTCTGTTCGCAGCACTTTGCGAAATTACAGTAGC
>JAABUP010002126.1_pt1 | contig 39679 bp, 35 predicted proteins | sample 5559201 | NCBI WGS metagenome assembly JAABUP01 (sample SAMN10711887, study PRJNA513373) | rock metagenome | isolation source: Antarctica rocks | place: Antarctica | reverse complement strand
AGTGTAGACCCAAGTACTTGAAAGTGTCAACCTGCTCCACCAGAAGACCATTGCATGTGAAAACAGCTGCCCCTAGACCAGGCGATCTAGCCAGAGATCTGGACACCACCATCACTTTTGTCTTTGTATAATGCTGTCCAGTTGAAACAAATTTGTCGAGATGACTCATGATAAGACGATCGGCACTTACACCAGGGACAAGTTGATTGTTATGAATACATGCTGGCTGACACTGGCGTTTGAGGGTGCATTGGCCAAGTTGCTTAGTCATTGCGTGCAGATTCCCAGCACATCAAAAGTTGCTTAGTCATTGCGTGCAGATTCCCAGCACACCATTGTGACACCAAAAGTCGGTGAAGCAGGCTAGAAACTGTCAGAAAGCAGCAAGGCTTGCGAGCCACCGGTCATGGAAGCGGGTATCTTAAGTCTTCAGGTACGCTTAATAGGCTCTGCGGTGCTCTTTGACTTCGCTATGCATAGGGTGCGCAGGGTGCAATCCGTGGGCACTAGCTAGCTACTATAGTGTAGCAGTAATGCTGCTGGTCGCCAGTCAACGCACCTCGGCTTAGCACTCGAATGAGTATGTGGGAAGCCACGCACAACAGCTGCTGTCACCCGCTAGCTCGTCAGGAAACTGCCAGACTGATGTATGTTGACAACGTTAACGTTGGTGTCTGCAGGAGTAAGTCCGACCATTTGCACTGACAGCTGGCATCGACAACCCTGGCTGTTGCTTCTAGCTGTGGGCTCCCATCGCATCAATCGATGTTCATCGTTGTCCCCGAGTCTTCCTTGATTCCTTTGGTAGACAATCGCAAGGTTGCTTACCTGTGCCTCTGATATTGTTCGAACTTAGAATGATGTATGCAAATCTGTGGCGACTTAGACTGTTTCGTGCGACTACTTTAGCCAGACAGTGAAAAGGTACAGTGACTGTCATGGTCTCCTGCAGATATAACCAAGATGCTTTGCCACGTCATTCAAGGTGCACTGCAGTCTCCAGCTTGTAACTCCAAGCACCAGGCATCCCTGTCAACTACAGCTTCTTCAACTCCACCCTCGATGCTCTGCAACTCCACCCTCGATTCCCTGCAACTCCACCTTCGACGCTCTGCAACTCCACCCTCGATGCTATGCAACTCCACCTTCGACGCTCTGCAACTCCACCTTCGATGCTCTGCAACTCCTCCCTGCAACTCCACCTTCGACGCTCTGCAACTCCACCCTCGACGCTCTGCAACTCCACCTTTGATGCTCTGCAACTCCACCCTCGATGCTCTGCAACTCCACCTTCGACGCTCTGCAACTCCACCTTTGATGCTCTGCAACTCCACCCTCGATTCCCTGCAACTCCACCTTCGACGCTCTGCAACTCCACCTTCGATGCTCTGCAACTCCACCTTCGATGCTCTGCAACTCCACCCTCGATGCTCTGCAACTAAACCCTCGATTCTCTGCAACCCCGAGGGGGGCCCACCCCTTGTTTTTGGGATGCTACATGGCCACACGTCCTCGTCGTGCATCCTGTCAACATTTGCACTCTGCAACTGCAGCAGATTGCAAATGGCTGAGATGGCCATGGTGTTGATTAACGCCATAATCGCAATGTTTTAGTTTCAGTTTGTGATGTGTTGCAGCTGACTGGCTTGGTTGCTGCTATAGTTCATAACACTAGTCGAGTATGGCCCTTGTTTAGCAGTATTCATGATATGCCAGTTCAAGATGTCAGAGTGCACATTTTATTGAATACATGCAGGACACTTTGTAAGCTAGTCCTGAACTTATAAAGACTTGTGCATGCATGCAACGACGTTGTTAACACGCCTTAGCCAAATGACATCTTGCTCAGAGCTTCCTGCGCTGAGCCTGCAGCACCACAGCATGTTCGACCTTTGCAGCATTCAATGGCATCAAAGTGACGGTGTTATGTGGGCACATGGTTCCTGGCTTCGGAGCAAAAGTGATCTTGCGTCACAAAAGTCCTGTACGTAAAGCACGTATGCTTGACAGGGTGACTCAAAAAGCATTGTAAGTGTACTTCATAGGCTTCAAGGTTTCGTATATGCAAATGAAGCCCCTCATTTAGACTTCCTCCGTGCAATTGAAACGGGTTGAGGACTGAGAAGCAGTTCATTGCCAGGCCCACACACAGTACTGTGCAGCACTAGTGTCATTTGACAGCACTGTACAGCTGTGACAGTATACGCGTTGTACGTGCTCAGACGGAAGCACTTTTAACTTCTCCCATTCTGATGGTACAAACGTACATGTAAGTTCATGCATTTCTTGCTGACTTATCATGTGCCACTGTGCACTTCAACCTTGTACGTACCATGGTTTTCAACAAATTATGTGTTGCATTGCTTGCACAATCAAGTGCAAACTTATGCTTAACAATAAATTGTACTGGTACGTGAACAGGTGACCAATCAGCTTCATCTCTGTACACTCAACACCAGATTGACTGTACACTCCAAAACACTGACAAAGTCCGTACGCCCATACAGATAGGCTTTGCTGCAACTATATACAAAAATGGCTGTTTGTCTGGAACTTGCATATGTAGAGGCAGCACTAACTCTGAGCGCAACCGAGTGGTGCTCTACACATTGACACCTCCTTGAGCCTCTACAGCCTTTCTCTCAAAGTACCCTGTGATTTGGTCACTGACTGCCCACACAATAGCTTGACCTGGGGGGATGCGCATCAGCCTGGGAAGCAGTCCTTTCCATAATGCTCTCAAACCCTCTTCCCTGGGAATTGTTGTTAAAGCATGCCATAGACCACGATACTTGGCTGGACCTTCTGACCTCTCTTGTGCCATCAATCTGGTCTGCACCATTCGGCAGTCTGCTCAGCGCAACGACACGGCTTGTGCATGACACGTCTACAGCTCCAGTCAAACTCACTGGATGACAGGTCAGCGTCACAGCAGTGCGAGATTCCATGCAGATGCTGCCCAGCAACCTGCTCTGCAATGTACAAGTGATGGGCGTGTCTGATGCATCAAGAAGGGTCGGCCATGTGTGCCGTTTGTGCACCACTGTGCATGAAGCTTTCCTTCCCTGACTCATTGCAACAGCAGCATACTATGGAGCAAAGGCAGGAATTTCATACCTTGATGACATCAAAGGGGCCAGTGCAAACCGGTCCTAAACAGGCTGCTGAGAAGCCAGAGCCCATTGACTGGAGCAAGGTGAGCTGCATGCCGTCACCCTCATGTTTGCCCCACAACAAGCTGCAGAGAGAACATACGGCCGTGGCAAGCTTGGTTAACCAATCAACAAGGGCTATGCATTGGGGCATGCTGAGAAAATTTCACAGGCTGGATCTCATGTATATGTTTTCAAGGATGCGCTGATGTGCAGAGCCTGGTCAAATGCCGAGATCACAGACATTCAAGTCAGGTGAATGCAGAGGATGTTGGTAGGCAAGTTCAAATGGGCACAATGACAGCAGCCACAGGACATACTTGTCAAAGAGCTAAGTCGGAGGGTTGATATGAAAGGTCATAACTGATGACCGCCAAGCGTGCAATGCTCGCTTAGTTGGCGACACTGCCCACCAAACTCATGAGGCTATCAAAATTGAAGAGGAAAGATGCAGCTGTTGTTGATGCTGAAAACACAGTACTGTGCAGGACATGTGACTGGAACAGCATGAAACAGCCATTGCATACCCTTTAGCAGCACTACACTATGCAGCATACTGACCGCGCTAGATTTCTGACAGTAGAGATTATTGCTGCCAGCCAGTGCATTAGATGCTGAAAGCTTTCAGTGATGAAGCGATCCAACAGGGATGCAATATGTTCTCAGGTGATTGCAGTGCTCACCCATCAAAGTTGTTCTTTGCCCAGAAGAGGCACATCTGATTGGTTCCATTGCGCATGATGGTTGGGGTGGCCCCTGCCCATAGCCCCAGGACCCCCTCCTCCCTGGCCACTGTCATTGCACAATGAATGGGTCCCTGCATCAGTAGTGAGTCATTCACTGGGGATGCATGACGCGTTTCGAAGTGGTGCGCAGCGTCTGAAATTGCAGGTAGAACAAAAGGTGGAAGCAGCGTCTAGCCCTTTCTGTTGCACAAGGTACCAAGCAACTATGCATCTTGATGAAAACCCAAAAGTGTATTGCCAATGTAGGAACACACTTTCACTGTCTCCAGGCATTTCTGAATCTATATTCCCACTGTAGGATGGAGGTTTCTGTAATCACATGGGCTTGTTGGGATTGGAAATAGCACACATGACGCCAATCAAGACTGGTTGTTGATGACCCTGGCATGCAGTTGGTCAAGCTGAGACACGCCAGCGTTGGCACATTGGATCCACAAAAACATCATGCTGTGCCTGGCTTGATTAGCAAAATGCACCCTTGCTGGATGTAGTTGCAACAACTGCCAGCCACCATCAGGCCAATGACACAGTGCAGCATTGCCAAACTAGCACCACGGCAGGCTCATGCCCAATGCTAGGCTTGTTGCAGGAGTCTGTTCAGGTGTGCAATTAAGGAGTGTCTCACCCGATGCTGTAATGCTTGCAAGAAACTCTCAAAGTGCAAAGAATTCCGCCAAACCGGACAGCACTTTTGGTTCGATGGGTTGTCATTTGCCTAAATCTGTCATGAGTGCACTACTGACTGACATGCTGCTTTACTGAACTGCCAGCAGCAGACAAGGACTTGCACCCACTGTCAGCTTCACAGGCATTTGGGTGGAGGAGAATTTGCAGTTGTTTGCGTACCCTGTACCGTAGTAACTCCTTGCTGGTGCCCTTTTGCTGCTGCAGCTTGATCTTCACCACTTCAAAGGGTGTGACTACAACCAAGGCTTCTGTGATGCCGGCTGCAAAGCCAGCAGAGGCACGTCTGAAATTGGAAAGGTCCCCATTCTGCATGCATTAGGAACCCTTTTTATTGATTAAAAATGCCTGGGAATTTGCCGCCTTTGTTTTTCAAATACACATTTCACGGTGTGAGAGGCTTTGTGACATGGCCCTCAGCAACACCATCTCTCTTTCTGAGCTTGCAAATGCAGACCGTAAGGCCTAGTAACAAATGTGTGACATGTCCTGTGGCGTGTAACCACACAAGCTGAGGTCATTATCTGGCAAGCAGACAACGTCTGCAACGAACAGGTGGTCTCGGTGCAGACAAAAACACCAAATTCGTCTGGAAAGCCATGCATCAGCTGAAATGCTTCACAATGCTGAGGCAAAGACTTCCACACACTGAGACATGTAGCTTCCAATCAAGTGTCATGCTGCCACTTCATGATGAGAGCAGATGCTGGCAAACCTCGTCTCTAAGCAAGCTCTGGTACATAGCATTGGTCCCCATGCGCAATGCATACTTCAAAGTCAAGTGCACTGCAAACGGAGTGAGCCCCTTCCACAGAGCCCTGACGCCCTCTTCCTTGATGATAGTCTCTCCACAATGCCAGATGCCTGCAAGCCAGGCATCACAGGTGCAGGTGTTGAGGATACACCGGTACACCGCTCGTACTCAGCAGCATCTACAAGCAACAGTACCACACCTTTGTACTTGCCAACATGGTCAAGCTGCAGTCTTGTCTTGATAACATCAATGGGTTGCAAACAGCATGCCTCAGCAGCCCCTCCGATGGAGCCTGCACGCCGCATATAGTGTCGAATGGCGCAACGACACACCTGACTACCTGATGCTCGGAGCCATGTGTAATTTGGTCATCACCTACCAGCAAGACTTTTGACGGCAGGATGCGCTGGTTTCAGTGGCTTATGGTCACTGTCACCGGCCATCCTGCCTTCACAATCTAATAACCGTGTGCAAGGAGGCTGCCGGGCTGTAGCGACCTGAAGCTCTTTCTAAAGGGTTTTCCGCTCGGCTGACAGAGTCTTCAAGGGCGAAAAGGAAGAGGCGGGTTAGTTAGCAAGGATTCTGCATGCACAGAAGTTCGGTTGCGCGCAGCGGCGTGATCTGGCCGTTGCCGATCCTGGCGAAAGCTCTGAACGCAATCCTCGCAGGTAGTAGTCTCCTGCAACGGTGATATTCGAAGCGCAAGTGCCTGAAACCGGCTTTGCGGATCCTAATCTGGTTTGACCGGTGATCAGCTGCCTGAGCGTAACTGCTGCACGTGATGAGCCAATACGGCAAGAAGCATAGCACTTCTTCCCATAGCACTCAGAGTCGCATCAAAGCTTAACTCGTCAATCACCGTGGACCTCATCACACGCTCTAGACATGCCGTCCAGTGTGAATGTGCATGCTGTTGCCACCAGTAGAAATGCGTACTGTTGCAGGTTGTGCATGCCCAATCTCAACAGCTGATTAATCATCACCAGCGAATTACATCATGCCTCCTAGGAGGCCTCATGAGTGTCACATCATGCCAAAGCAAGTGCACCAACTCAAAGTGGTCTGTTCAACACAGTCTGTTCATCGATTACATTGGATGCAGAGCTGCTGCTGTAGCTAGCTACAGCACATTGATAATATGTGTCACACATGAGACGTACTATGGTAGATCCAGTCACAAAACCAATGAAATACAAAAATTGTTGACATACATGGAGTCTGACACATCCCAAACCAGGAACATAAAGTCTACACATACATCTACAAGCTGTCTGTTTGCAGAACATAGTGTAAAAGGGGGGACAGCACAGACAGAGCACTACATGTGAGGTACAGAAGCAGAATGAGCCAGTAAAGGGGCCAATGTATCTGCACCAAAATTACCAACACAAAGCAAGCTTTGCATTTAGGCACAGTCTCGTACATTCACTTGTGCATTCCTGATATGATCAACCTGCCATGTTGCAATTTTCAGCCTGACAAGTACTATATAAGCTATTCTATTGATCTCTACTCTGCCTTGCTTTTGTCATTAATGGTGGTGATGTACAGCACTGACATGTCAGCTCCAGCAAAAGCACATGCTGTCGGGGTGCTAACAGGTATACTGATCCTGCATGAATAGCAAACAACTCACCCATCATGACTCAGGTACAAGGCATACGAGGCACACTGACAGACGTAGCAGGATAATGCAGACACACCTTGGCCATGGGATAAGCTGCACATTTCAGTGATGCCCAACATGATGCACTGATTACGTGCCCAACAATTTGAGACAAATTGCCTGACTGGCAGAAAGACCAACTAACCTGTGCAGCTCATTGCCAGTCTCAGGTTCAAGGCAGACCACTGCACTGCCACCACATAGGGCAGTCCAGATACGCCCCTCATGGTCAAGGCACAATCCATCTGGCACCCCGCCCTCCTTGTTGAACCCCACACTCTTCACTTTCCTGCAATGGAGCACTTGCTTTTCTTTGTGGGCTCAAGCATTCAGCTCTTGATTGAGCTCAAAACCCACGTTGCGCAAGTCCCTGCTGGGATGCAAATCTCAACTGCCTTGTGACCCTGCGCAGTTGTGACTGCAAAGTTGTGACCGCAAAGTTGTGACCGCAAAGTTGTGACCGCAAAGTTGTAACCGCAAAGTTGTGACCGCACAGTTGTGACTGCAAAGTTGCATGCTACCTGTGCATCTGCGTACCTTCCTCATTCTGTAGTCAGGAAGCAGTCAAGTGATGTGACAACGCAAACAAATCATCTTGTGCACACCCAGCCAAGCAGGGCAACAACTATTGGTGACCAGTTGTTGGAGCAGACACTATTGCTTGGGTCACCTGGTGTGCTTACTGCTGGGGTGTGTGTCTATTGGAATGCCCATGTCATCAGTCTTGTACTCCCAGATTGTACCGCATGGAGGATCATTGTGGTTGTTGATGGAGTCATTGAAGTACATGACACCCTTCTTTTCATTCCAGTCAAGTCCATTGGGTAGCTGCACTCCATCCGGCCCCAGAAGCTGCATGACCCACAAGGCAAACTTGCATCAGAGTCATTGTATCATACCAGACCCTGCTGTACAAAGACAAACAACAGCAGAATCTAAACTTGTATGCCAGACTGGATAGTGGTGCTTATGTCAGGCAGAATGGCCAGAATACTGTTGTAAGCTACATGGGAGACAGAACAGAACATTTCTGGTGGCTGCAAGGGAGACCAGCAAAACATATGTCTCACAGCGTCAAATCCTGACTGCCATCTTGGACGAAGTAGCTGCAAGGGACGGTCTCCTCACCTGTACCAGACAACTCTTCTTCTGCTCTTTGTGCCACTCCAGTCTGTACCAGTGACTGTGCTTGCCATCAAGCTGAGCGCCTGTGGAGTGCATGCGACCACCAATAAACACACCAGCAGGGCTGATCCTGCCATCATTGAATCTGTAGTCCTCCACTCCATGCTCTTCAGGCACGCTTGCAATCTCACTGCATTAAGGGGGTCACAGTCAGCTGGTATGTTAACTGCTGAAGCCATTCGACTGCTGAAGCCATTCGAAAAGGAGATGCCTCGTGCAGGCTTGCCAGGCTGAACAGCATCCATTCCAGCTCACCTCTTTATGTCAAGCTGCAGTTCACTTTGTCCTTTACTGTTTAGCTTTCATGTGTTTCTTGCAGCAACGGTGCTCACACACTATTGTCACGCTGAGATACAATACTGGCAGTTGCCAAACAGATGAGCTACAAGGTCACACGAATGCATGATTTGATCTTCACTCAAACAGCAGTTGCAAGTACATGTGCAGATGTCGCAGTAGCAACCTGACAATCTTCTGCTTGGTCAGATCAAACAGTACAAGGGATCTTCTGAGTGCAGCCAACAACATGTTGGGGTCCTCAGTAAGTCCTATATTGCCCACAGGCTCTGGCAGCTTTACTTCTGAGTGCCTGAGTGCAGCGCAGAAGGGTTCAAAAGCCTGTGAGGCTCATGCAAGACTTGGCACCAGTCTTGAATGTTGCCAAGCCATATGCTTGCACTAGCAGTGCACCTGACATGTTCTGACTCTGCGTGAGGGTCATAAGTATGGATGAGCTGCTTGTCAATGTCGATGAAATGGAGCTTGCGGATGCGCTCATCCCATGTTGGGCCTTCCAGCAAATCTTCATTCAAGTTAAGGACAAGCTCAAGCTTGCCTTGCTCTGACAGGCGTGCTCTAGACATCGGCCTTTCTTTGCGAGTCAGCTTGTAGCGATGGTCTGCGAAACTAAGGCAACTAAGTATTTTACTGTCATCTTCGTGTTGATTCGCCTCTGCCAAGCACGGGTTGAACTCAGCGTCGAACAGCAGTCAACACATGTACATGCAGGCATGCCAAAGACTAAATGGGTCGAATCCAATATCAGTCCGGCCATTCGATGTCTATAAGCGACTGGTGTATCGGACGTGCTAACGTGTGTCTTTGTCACCGGTCACCCTGAGCCGTGAGTGGACCTTAGCCGTGGATGATAGCAGCTTTCGGCCGGGCAGGCTCGTGTTACAAAGAGGGCGCAAACTGTTACAACCTCAGTTTCCTGCGCAAAGTTTCAAGGCGCAGCCAATCAGCTAGACATGGCCGCACCGTGGTACATGTCCACTTATGCGCAACTGTATCATGCAGATTACGGACCAAGAATCTCAAGGCTGATATCACATCACAATTAGTAACAGGACCAACACGGCATTTTACAAACGCAGGGCATTCCATGTTGTAAGTTCTGCACGCCACTCCGTCCTCTGATGGCTTTCAGCAAATCAGCAGCTTGCCTCTTTGGCTTGCTGCGATGTTTTGATCTGAACAGTTGGCTGCTGTGGTAAGCTGACAATCAACGCACAGGGTTTGACCTTGACGGTGTGCCGATAAGGTCCTGCTCACGAGTGCGACATGGCATCCGTGAATCACTTATGCTCTGCTGATTCTGCAGGCACTGACTGGGTCCAGATGAGGTGTCAGCGAAAGTGGAGGTCAGTCAGCTTATACTTGACTTGCCATCTGTGGGGTCTCTTGGCAGGGAGTCAGCTCTTTATCACCGCAAGTACGGCACAAGCAACAACAACATTGTGAAAATCGCCAGAGCTGTTACTTGTTTCACTCACACTCTGCTTTTGCTTGCTGTCCAGGTGCAGACTCCACAATTGCAGACTGTGACTCCATTCTGTCCGATACTATTTCTTGGGATGCGGACAATGATCTAGTTGATCAAAGAAATGCCCTGATCGAGTTCTACAACGCCACTGGCGGGGAGTACTGGACCTCATATGTACTTACTTCCTCTTTGCGAAGCACAATAAACGGCTTCGACGAGTATTTGGTTGAGCTTGGCGAAATAACTTCAGCGTCCTTGCACGTGTTAACACACCTTCTTTGCACATCAATAACGTTATTGATGTGCAAAGAAGGACCTCATGCATGATACGGTACTGGTGTCCATGGAAAACAAAAGAGCATACTGCTGCCCAAGTGGGTGAAGAGCCGGACATTGAAAACTTATGTGTATATATATATTTGCGTGATCATCTGCAACAGCCACACCACCACAATGTCATAGTAGCCCTGGCAACATGCTGGCCCCCAGCAAAATGGCCGAGAAGAATTCGCAAATCTGAGAACACAGTCTATTGGCTGCATGGCATCGCATTGCGCCTACCAGAAACAAGCAGCTGACAATACCGCCTACGCTGGCTAAAAGGCCTAAACCCATGATGGTTTGCGAATGGGGAAGAGTTCCTGGCACCAACAGAAAAAGCATCAACAAGATTGTCAAGCAAGACTATGTAGAAAAGAGACTTTAACGGTACTGGCAGCTAGTTTGTTCGAAAATTCAGGAGTCCCTCACTCTTCAAGCAACTAGGTCCGAAAACATGTCAAAACATTGGGGGTAAAAAAAGTGCAATATGCCCAAAAAGGGCTCCAAAATAGAGTAGGCAGTGTTGCATCACTTGCCCAGAACTGAGTAACCCTCACTCTTCAAGCAACTAGTAGGAAACTGTCTTATGAGGCAGTAGCTTGACCTGCGAATACGAATCGGGCCCGCGTTTTTGGGTAGGCATTTGAGTTATATCGAATATTACAAAGCATTCGAAAAACTGTCGTACAAGTGTCGTACAACTTCTGCCAGCTCACATGGCGCATGTGATGGCTTCAAATTAGCTGATCCAGCGGTGGCCAGGTGATGGTAGAAGGCCAACCGACGGCCTTCAGTCAGCAAATACTGTGTTGCTCACAATTACGATCGCGACCTGTTCATGAGCACAGTGTATAGTTCAGTGTGCAGAAGTCGAACAATCTTTGCTATCTGTGGTCTAGCCCTGCTACTTGAGTCACCGACCCGCAGAAGTTCGGAGTTTTACAATGTTGCGCTGAGACACTCTGCAGAGACACCCGCAGGTGCGATAGTCTGCTATGAATTCCCGTATATGTAGAAAGAAGATTTGCAAAGTGTGGTGGCCTTGGTTGTCAGTGTGCGGCACCAACAGATAGAGTGCAAGTTGATGACCTGCTCAATGTTGCTGTCGAGATGGCAGCAGGCAATACGGGTACACTAGAAGCTGCGCACACTGCATTGTGAATCGGTGCAGCTCAAACAAGATATACACCTAAACTCTGCAAACCACCATGTGCTTGCGCGTGCAGCCTTTAGACTGTTGTGCAGACAGAAGTCAAGTGTGCTATTCTGAAATGGAAACATGCAACACCAGTGGCCAGTGCTGAACCTGTAAATGCGGAACTCAACCAGCCTCTATCTAGCAAACGCGCCACTTGTCTAACACCAAAAACGTTGACATCCTGAATCTGGTATGCAAGGGGCCTAATGTGCTAGCATCTCTGCAGAACAGTATTAGTAAACTACCATAGTGTCCGGCTCACCTTGAGGACACTAGAACAGCTAATTTTTCGTGAGTGGCCTAAAGTCCATCTCCCCTTTTGGAAGGTTCAACAGTGCAACATGGACCCTAAGGCTAGCAACGCTGCCACGAAAGCTCCTGCAGAAGACACAATAGCACTAACTACTGATCTTGCTCACACATTGCGGCGTCAAAGTACTGATGATGCTCCTAGGGTATGCAGGCACAACATGCATGACCAGCCTCACTGCATAGTTGGCTCTTGTTTCACAAGATCGCGCTGGGGAAGCCCTCTAGTGCTCCTTGCATGTGGGGAAGCCCTCTAGTGCTCCTTGCAAGTGGGGAAGCCCTAGGGCCTTGCAGAGGCTCAACTGAAGCATTTGGCAAAATTTGGTGCATGCCATATATGCATATAGACTGTTATGGATGTTGAACGTCTGCGTAGCATCATGATCAGCTGATGTCATGCTAGATACTAACATGCAGTACCTATCATGACAAGGTGCGTATGTGTGGACAAGGGTCTCTGAAGTTGGGAAAAAGCTAAAATAGTACTACTAGAAATAGGAGCTGAGGCAGATTGAAACTTGCAACTTGATTAAGCAGTGTTCCTCAGGGAAGCCCAATACACCTCAATCTTTCCCTCATTGATGCATAGTCCTTTTCTGCTTCCCTATGAATACATGCATGACTGTATGCAAGTCATAATGTCATCTATGTATGTTATAGATTGCCGCTTCACGAGATGCATCCCCTTGATTGTCAGCACTGCGACAGCAAAGCTGGTGAGATCAGCTGCAGCTCAGACATGAAGTGCTCAATGATCTGTGCCTCAGCTGTATGATGTTCCACCTCTCTTGCGGCATCTGCATGTACTGTAAGCCCTTAGTTCATTGTTACATGTTGCAAGAAAGCTGGCAGTGTAAGACACACTGTACAAAGGATGGATTGGTTGCCAAAGCTGGAAAAAAAGGAAGTTGACATCGTTGGTGAAAACTGTGAGGAAAAAATCCACATTCGGCTGTGCCACATGCATCAGTAGACTTTCTGCTAATGAATGTAAACTTGTGTATATGCAGCAGCCAGTGCCACATGGCTCTGCAACACTGCTGATGCGTGGAGACTAGATCAGAGTAGAGTCCACCACAACAAGCAACCAAGTCAGCTCGAGCTCGGTGTGCCAAGAAACACGGAGGATGACAGCATTCTATGCTTGTCTAGGGTCAAGGCTGCTAATAACGCCATCATAGGCAACGCTCTCGCTCATGGCTGCCGTGCAGTAGCACAAGAAGTCGTTCGAGTTTCATGCACACATAGCACGTTTTCTCGCCGAAAGGTCTCCCCTTTTCTTCGTTGTGTCTGCGCATCAACAGTGGTACCGTCCCGTGTCTAACACAAGCGTCCTACAGGTAGAACAAGCACATGCAGCGTTTGACGAGCGCAACATCCATTTTGTCGTACACGAGATCATTACTAAATTGACGTATTCCCCAGTTAGAAGCTGTTGATGAAGGTCAATGTGCGTGATGTGCGTCATAGAGGCACTCTCTCATTCATCAGCAATCTTCATTGCGAAAAACTGTACAGATACGCATGCCGATGTGCAGTTTGCTGATTGCAAAGCATTGTAATATCTCGCTCTCTCTCTCTCGATGGTGCGCTCCACTGTGCTCAGTATCAGCTTTGGTAACACCACAAATTGCATATGCATGTCAGAGCATAGTATTACATACAAGTGTGGCTGACCACACTCTGAGAGGCAGCTGCGCCTGCAGGCGCAGATTCTTGCAGCATCGTGCGAACAGGGTCTCCAGTGCAGTACATGTTCATCACTGCAGATTTGACACATAAGTGCAAACCTTAGTGATGCTGTGATGGCCATCAGCAACCAACAGCTCTGTACACATGTGTATGCACTGATCTGGCACTCAGCCCAGAGTCTGCTGCTGTTCCAGACATGCAGCAGTCAGTAACATTGGCAACAGTGTACATGCGCATGATGGAAAAGTTTGCACTACTGTGTTTGTATGTGACTGTATGCGCAGCAGTCAAAACAAGATAACAGAAAATTCATTGTGCTCAACTGAGCCAGACATGCCTGCGGGTCAGACTCTGTCCTCCAATATTGATGTTCAACACCCTTGCCAGAGCAGCCCACGTCAATGCATAGACCACAGCAACCACATCTGAGCATGCAGATCTGTATCAGTGGGTTCACATGTCTTCTGTGTGAAAAGCATTTGACAATACATAAGTAGTCAGGGATTTGCTAAATTTGCTGAATTATGGGTTTTCTCAAAACAGTTGCAAGCTGCTATGGTAGATATGAAGTATGCGCCATATTTGCGCATGCACATCTGCTAAATTCTACATTTGGTACACAATCCTGTAGTCAGAATTGTATGTGAGACTTGAATGCTGCGCTTCAACAGGATCAACAGCTTCTGTGCTGAACTTTGACAGGGGCCGCTGCTCCTGCCTGCAGCCACTCCATGCTCTGCCAAGACTTCAGAAAAGCTATAACCTGTCAATACCATTTGGTGACACAGCCCGCATGGTCCACAGCTTTTTAGGGATGGCCCTGCAGGCTTTGCAGGGCTGCATCTGTATGAGCCAAGTTAGGACCAACCTATCCAGACACTTGAGAATTGGTGTGTGTCATGTTCCCCATTTGCACTTCAGATCACTTGCTGCAGGTGCCACCACCTCCTTGTATGCCCAACAAGTGCAGCCTGCAAACCTTGCAATAGCCACATCTTGCCAACACCACCATGCCGCAGTGCTGGCTAGTATAATGTGCTAGCACTGAATGCTCAAGCATGCACATGGCAAATGAACCATGAGGTCTGCCAATCCTCTTCCATGATGATAATGCACAGGCAGGCGTCGCTTAGCGACAGGAAAAGAAAAGAAAAGAAAAGAAAAGAAAAGAAAAGAAAAGAAAAGAAAAGAAAAGAACAGAACAGAACAACACAACAGAAAAGAAAAGAAAACAAAAGAACAGAACAGAAAAGTAAAGGTTACGCTTTTCAGCGATCATAACCGGAGCCTCCAGAGGCGGCAGCCCGGAATTGCGACTGATTAAGCAGGTGAGAAGCACTCCATGGAATATGATCAATGCAGGGTTGACTAATACACAAAGTAGTTTTGACCAGCCTATCAGGCTACACAGGATAGGTTTGACCAGCCTGTCAGGTTGAACACCCAGGCATTGCCTTGAGATAAAACAGATGGTGCTTCACTGTGAAGCGTGTTGAAAGCTACCCAAGCCAAATCAGGATCAGCTCCTGACAGTATCAGATGTTCTCCAGCCAATTCGGGAGATGGGCTCTATGCGCCCCACGACATTGGCCTGGAGAACACCTGATAGCCCCAACAAACCAGCTCATGACTCAGTTCTAGCTGCTGACAGCATGCTGCAATATGACAGCACACCCCACACATGCTTTTTCCTGCCATATTTTTTGAATGCAGCTTTGCTCTTTGATGGACATGTTGACAAGCTGGCTCCCATGTGCAAGGTGCATGGCAAGACTTGTGACGGCATTATGAATGCAGATGTGCTTGGTTGCTGTCAAAATTGTAAACGCTACCATTTCACATACTGTACACTGCAAAACAAATGTGTCTGTTCGTGTGGTGGTCAGCTTAGTGGTGCTATGTATGCACCCGTACAGCTGTTGTCCCCACAAGTCAATCCCTGTGTGTGATCACCTGACTGAAGGCACAGGCAGAGTTCTAAGGTGCACAGTTTCATGTGAGACACAGCTGGCACACCCGTAAGTCACCACTCTGCAGGCTGTGTGATGCACCAATATGAAATGTGACAACATGCAGGTCAATGCATCAAGAACACTCTGCATATCGTGTGGGCAAACATCAGTGAGCAACCATCAGAATCCAGGAGCTCAGGAACAACCTGTTTGCCATGCAAGTAGGATGCGCTGTCCAGCACAGCACACATGCAGAAAGGAGGTACTTGCATGGCTCAAGCCAGGTTGCTGGCAGCTGCGCCCACCTTGCCTGCAAATGAGATTGACAATTTTCTGTAGCCGAAGAACAAGCCGTATTTGGTGCAATTTTGGTGCAATTTTGGCTTCTCTACACGGCTGATACCATGGACTGCCTATAAGAGCAGCACCAGAATGACATCAATATCATCATGCTGTTTGAACTGACCATCCAGTTGCATCCACTGGGTCAGATGACATGAGTTGAAGTGCAATTTACACCCAGGACACTGTGTAACACTGTGCTAGTTGAGTTGTGAGAGTTGTGGGGTCGAGTGCTTTATGCTACATTTGTACATTAGCTCATCAAGCTGTGGCTACTATATCTCAGAGCTCCTGTGACACGTGGTGGTAATTGCAAGCCAGATAGGTCTTGCAGCACAGGTGAGTGATGGTGCAAGCGAGCCCAAGCTGGTCAGGCTTACAAGCACCTTAAAGCACTTCAAATTTGGAGCTTATAAGCATGTGCAGCAGTCTTTGCAGCAGTCAAAGATACCTTAATTAAGATGGGCCGCGCACACCATAGCTTTGCAGCCACAAGGGCTTCAGATCATACTTCTGTGGCCTGATCTATGTCACAGCAGCTGATGGTCACTTGGCCAGGGGAGGCACACAAAGGAGACTCCCAGGGCTGCCGGGCTCACGCACTTGGATCCCCTTGTGCGAGCAGCCTGAGACACGCAGGGCGGTTATGTACCATACCACATATAAGCTAAAGAGGAAAAACCAGGAAAGACCCTGCACAGCAAGCGTAGCTGCGAGAACAACACGTCTATGGTACTCTTCGAATTCGCCTGCACACAACTGTCTGCGTGATCTAAGCTTGGATACTTGCCTGCACAAAGACAGGTTCGTCGATGTCTTGAATGGATAGCGGTAATTAACACCGTCTCAGCACGCTTCGCACCCCGCAGCCTCCACCAAGGTGTCAGCCGGCCTAGGTCCTGGCCTGCGCAGCTGGCCCAAATTGCAAGACCGGCGAAACGACTATGGCGGCGCCGCGCCGTGAAGAAGCGCCGGCGCTGAAATGCCCATTGAGCGAATCTATACCAGTCTCATGGCGACAGCCGCCTGGTGGCGCACCGTGCTCTGCAATCCTCGTGCAGGATGTTTGCAGCTGTTTATGTAAAATCGGATGTTCGATTGAGTCAGCGGCGTCTGACAGCCAAGAGATGCAAGCGCATGTGGAAGGCATGTGATATTTATCAAATGTGTATCGGATGGCTCTGCAGTTGTGAGAGGAAAGGCAGCCTGCAGCCAGCTGGCTGTCCTCCTCAAGCCACACCTTCTGGGCAGGCATGATGCCATGGAAAGCTGTTGGGCAATGCCCAATGATTAACAGTTATTGCTCCACCATTTCTGCATCAAGGCGCTGGTGTTCCCTGTCCCTGTTTCTCATATCCGTGTCTGAAGCTGATGCTCATCTGCTTCGCAGCTTCCAGCACAGGTTGCGCCAACATAACTATGGACATCTGTCGTGAGCATGCAGATGCATTGAACATTTCTGAGGCAGAACAGCTTCACTCAAGTGCATAGCATTGAACGTCTTGCAGGTTGATGTCCATGACATGTCAGACATCTAGCAATTTCGGACTGAGTCATCAATGGCCTTGGCCAAATACTCAGACTTGGCCTTGTTGAGCCCGGCCAATGAGATTCTGCCATCCTTTGTCATGTAGACATGATGCTTGTTTGTCATGTTTTCTACCTGCACACAAACATGCAGTCTGGTCAACACCCACACTGGGTGCCACTAAAGGTGAGAGCTTCTGATGAGGACAGTACTCAACATGTAGCCAATATGGGCTGATGGGCATGTCTGTGTCAACACAGAGGACATAATGGCTTGGGCAGGGCCAATGACAGAACAAGAGCGCATAACACATGTGCATCTTGAGAGCATATATCGCTTGATGCCAGACAGAGCAAATGTACATTGGGCAGTTCCCTAGATTTGGTTGCCTTCTTCTGACAGCTATCAGTGGAGGATATAAATCTACTGCCATGCCATCACTCCTTGCAGCACTGAGACCCAAAGAGCTGATAGCATTACATCCATCAAGCACTGGTGGCTGTGTGAAAAAGCATCGCCAAACAACGCATGCTTGCGGATGCAATCAACTGCATGTGCGGCCCAGATCAGACTCCAGCAATGGTCGCATTGTGAAAAAGCATTGGCAGAACAAACAGCAGTGGTGACAGGGTGAAGATGAGAAGAAGAGCGGACCTGAGGGGGAGTGAGACCAGTGAAGGAGAACATGCCAATCTGGCTGGTGATGAAAGACCAGTCCTTGTCGGGGTTGATACTCTCCAGGTTATCTCTCAGAACTTGTCGCACAGTCTGCAGCACACAGCTTGTATGGGTTCAGGCACTGTGCTTACCAGTCAAGTTGTACTTGAGGTCCCATAAGCAAATGGCGGCTGACTGCTAATGGATGACGGCTAATAGCTATCTGCTTTTGTACGCGAACACACAGACATACTGACACACCCACAGACACAGACACACACACACACAGAAAAAGCACAGATAGACAGACAAAGCGCACACAGCCAAATTGGAGCCACTGTGGATGACTTGCAAGCGGACAATCAAGTGTGCAGGCATGCTTGACACTGAAACACGGATCTTGTGTTGTCTGTGTGCACAGCATCGGTGACAAGCTAGAGCTGCAGAAGCCATGCTGTGCATGCTGACCTTGATGCGGCCAGCCATTCCCTCCATTTCCTGCTTCCACTCAGTGAACATGTCTTCGTTGCCGACGACTTCAGCCACAATGCGAGCACCATGCACAGGAGGGTTGCTGTAGATTGCTCTCGCTATTCTTTTCAGCTGACTCAACACTCGCTTAGCTGCACCGTCATCGCTGAGGACAAAACTGAGGGCTCCTACACGCTCTCCGTACAGACCTGCGCACAATAAGAATAATGAATTATTTCCACTGTTTGATGACGATGAAGAATTGATTGGTGATGAAGGCAGATGATAGCAATTGGGTTTAAGCTAGCATTGTCTCTCCAGAGCAGTCTGTTCGGCACACAATGGCAGATGTTGACTGCTTCGACAAGGGAACGTGTTTGGTCATGTATGTTGTGATCCAGCCATGACCATGCTTTCTGACCACTGGCAGCATCTGAGTCGCAGCTTGCAGCACAAAACTGACATTGCTTTGATGGCGATGAGTACTGTGGGACATGCCGGCCATTCCCAGAACCAGAGGGGAGAGACCCTGCCATGATACTTTCGCATTGTCAACACCAGCCATGTAGATGTGCACATGCACAGTCACCCCATGTGTCATTCGCTGCATGATCTAACTCCAGTCCTGAAATGCAGCGCCAACTGCCACCAGACCTACTGAGTGGTGAGTGCTGATGTGGAGGCAGCAAGACAGCTCACCCAGGTTCTTGGAGTAGGATTGGGAGACCATGACCTCCAGACCCTGGTCCACAAAGAAGCGTGGTGCAAATGCGTCATCATCTAAGCTGCCAGACGCAAATCCCTGTGAAGCACACCAGGACACTCACAAGACAAGCACTTAGCATGACGGCCACACATGTCATGTGAAGTCCTGCTGTGATGAGGTACGTGTGCAATGGTGTCACATAAGGGTGTCACATGAGGGTGTCACATGAGGGTGTTTCATGAGGATGTCACATGGAATGTGCACTTGTGCTACATCAAGGCGCACAGCAGTGGGTTATGCATGGGTACAGTGTGTCAGAATGCGCAGGCATGAGAGGAAAGGATGGCACATGCAGAAGTCGCACTAGCCATGTGTGAACCCATGTGAGCAAGCAACAATGGAATGTGCAGATAAACGCTGAGAAGACGGCAGGAATGTCAAACATCACAAGAAAGAGTACCTGGTAGGCGACGTCAAAGAATGGCAGCAGGTTCTTGCTCTTGCAGATGTCTGCAATCTTGCCCCACTGCTCCTGAGTAGGGTCAATGCCTGTGGGATTATGCGCACATCCTGCACAAAACAATAGAAAGAGTTTGCATGGAACAGTTGATGTGACTTGCACACATTTTGCACAATGTGTTTACACACAAAGGATGCTTGTTGAGCAAGGATTGATGGCCCATGTTTGCATGTGATAGCTCTTGTCAGCTGGAGTACTAGCGTCAGCAACCATGCCACACTAAGAGGCTGCACAATGTACAGTATCTTAATGGGCACAACCCAAGCGTGGTGTTGTCCTGCGCATTGCTGCATGCAGAGCACCTCAAACTTGCCCTTATGTCATCACAATGACCACACAGCAAGTACACAACAGCTGTCACAACGTCTCTACAGCAACATGCTGCACACAAATGTTCTGACTAAGATGTGCGCCCGTAACTCATGGTAAACATCCTTCAGCACTGGTGTGCTTTGTGTCAATGGGTCAGAATGCTACATCACAGCAAGCCAGGTGTGTTCTCAGAAGACAGCATACCATGCAAGACAATGATAGAGCCTTCTGGTGCAGCCTTTAAGTCTGAGCACATGCCCTCAAAGTCAAGACCCACTGTCTCAGGGTCAAAGTACCTGCATGTTTGATGCTCACCATTACACAATACATTGTCACCATAACACAATGCATGGTCACAAGTATCGCAGAACTCACTGGTTACACTGTAACTGGGAGAGAGTGCCTGTCAAGTTCAGCTTTGATTCTATAGCCATACCTGTACAGCATGTTCTTGTAAACATGTGCATGCATAATGCAAGATGTGAACCGTTTACAGCAGCCTCAAGGCCAAAAGAGCACTTCCTATGACATGGGACGGAACTAAAGGCATGCTGCAGAAGACACAGGGCATTTGCCACTACGGTTAACTGAACAACAACATTGTATGTCTGTTCACTTCCTGACATGAGGTGCACCAATTTGCAGTCAGGATTCAGATGAACCAAAAATGAAAGCACACAGCATGCCTGAAATCAAGGGGTTTCGTTGATACTGACCTGTACCATTTCCATTCAACTCCAGCATCTGTGAAAATGTTTTTGTGGTTGCCCCAAGTGGGATTTGAGAGGTATACCTTGGTACCCTTCAGGAATTTGGCGATGAAGTCTGCCCCTACTCGCAACGAGCCTGTGCCCGACAGGGACTGGACGCATGCAATACGGTTCTGCAGGCAGAACAACGAGTGCTAAAAAGGCAGTAGCACACACTGAAGCGTGAGATGTTGCATGATTTGTGGCTTGAAAGGGTGCTTAAGATTTTCTGTGTGCAAGTTTATGCCACAAAGAACAGTGTGCGTGGGTCAGGGTCTCGTCATTGCCATCAATTGAACCAGTCATGCATGCTGATGGCCCAGCAGTGAGTATGCATTAGTGAAATATTGCGAACAGGCAAAGATGCCATGCGTGAAATTTTCAGGTTGCCTGCATTTCGGCACTTGTCTGATTTAGCCAGTGAGCTATGTCACACAGCAATGCAGCATTCTTGTGTGTGATGGATAGGTGCATGTTCTGAAGGGGTGCCTGACCTCTTTGATAGCAGCATGGCCAGACCCTAGAAGCAGCTGTAGAGTGGCCTTCTTGAAGTCTGCCAGGCCATCAATAGGCAAGTACTCCTTGTTCTCCTCAGCCTCAATCATGCGCTTCTCTGCCTACAGGAAGCACAGCTTGTCTTGTTGCAAAACTGCTACAATGGTCAGCAGCAGAGGCTGCGCAACAATGCTCAGTTGGGCCAGTCAGAGTCTACTGCTATACCTTCTTGACAACATCAAGAACATATGGCTTCAAGTCTTCAGTACGGTAAGCTCCAACCCCCAAGTTCAGCTTATCTGGTGAGTTGTCAGCTTTGAAAGCTTCACTGACACCAAGGATGGGATCAGCAGGCGCTTGCTCGATTGCGTCTAAGCGAGAGGCCGTTGCGGTTGCAGCTGACATGCTAACTCTGACGCAAGACTGCCTTGCAGGCCGACTGATGGCAGAGTGCATCAGTGCACGCCCGCTCTGCGCAAAAGCAGACTTTGCTTGTATACAGTTCACTTTGATTGGTACCGGTCAAAGTGGTAGCCCGCCTCACCTGCAATCTGTGCCCGCATGGTAGGGTGCATGCAGCTTGACTGACGAATGCCATGTTCATGTTGGCGAAAATGCAGACTTGTGCTGTAAAATCTGGTGCCGCAGACCTCTGTTGAGGCTTTGGCAGGGGCAAAGATGTAATCGCCCTGTAGGGCCGTCTCGATTTATGTTAGTCATGGCTTCTTCACTGTTCATAGGGAAGGTTCATGGGATGTGCGTTAGTTCTGGCGCTCCGCTCAACAAACAGGACCGACGACATTGCATGAGAAGCAGTGCTAGCGCTGAATCACTTCAGTATCCAGTTGCTACCTAAGACACGAAACCGAAGTCTCTGGCGAACACATGGTTAAAGAGTACAGACTATCAACTTTGATAGACGACACCAACGTTCAGGTGCGACCCAGGTTGCAAGAACTTAATTTGAACGATCGATCAATGTAGCGCAGCGCGGCGCGGTATGTGTTTAACGTTTGCGCTACAGGACGTATATCAGGCGATCTGGGAAGATAGCAGCGTCTGGGCGGGCTATCATCATAGCTGTGACCATCCTGATGCAACTGTATCACCTTGGCAGAATGGCGAGCGACGAGTGACTTTCTCTACCCCATTGAAAGCCCCGGCCTTTATTAAAAAGATCGTAGGTCAGTGCGTCTAAGGTGATGGCTTGCTGTCTCAGCAAGCTGCAGTCTAGATGGTCAAATCAGGCATGCAACACTCTCAAGCAATAGGAACTTGTAGGGGTGGAGGTGCTGGAGATCATAGAGACACAGCTACTGCAGCGTCGTCCTGATGGCAGCTTGATTGTGGAGTCTAAGCCAGTCCTGGCCGCGCCAGGTGCCTCAAAATTTCTTACAAATGCTTTGTTCAGTATGTCAAACGAAGTCAATGGCAAGAAAAGCTGCAAGGTAGTTGCTCGAAATGCAACCTGGACACCTGAATGACATGCTGTGACAAGTGTGATTGCCTTGGTGCCCCAAATGCATAGTTCAGACCATGCCACAGCTGTCTTGACTTTGGTGTGACTTTGGTATTGTTGCCAGGTCTTGTGAACACATTGACTCCTCGGAAATGCAACAGTGGCCTACATATACATAGCTTACGCTGGCATAAGTCAATGTTTCATCGCGGCTATCATAATCACCACAGCTGCATCAGAGACAATGGCAAACACGCCACTGATGGCAAACAAATGATTCCAAGGTTTGCTGTACACTGCAGATTGAGGTGCAGATCACATGCACTTGCTCAGTGTGGGGCATGCAGACCACAGTAGAGAGTATGATGATAAGCCAAGCTGAGGAGAGCGTAAGCAAATTTTTTGCATGGGCCGACAAAAAGTTCCTTGAAGTCAAGCAGGTATGCCCCCTTTCTAACACATATGTTATGCTGACCGGGCGTTCATCTGCATAGCACTTGAGCATGCCTTGCATGCATTGCCCAAGCACCATTTTCTTGTCACAGGAGCATTTGCTCAGATGCCCTCTATCAATAAAATGGCCACTGGTACAGCTGCTATTGTTGTACCTGTATTTCTACAGGTCAACAATGCTGCGTCTGCAATACAGTCAGACAGTCAAACTGCTAACGATGGAAGCATTTTCTTGTCACACCAGTATTTGCTCAGACGCCCTCTATCAATAGGATGGTACAGCCACTGGTACAGCCTCTATCATTGCATCATTACTTCCACAAGTCAAGAATGCTGCATCTGCAATACAGTCAGACAGTTAAAACTGCAGCAGCACCATTGCAGCATCACCACATCAGGCAGTTTCGTTGTACACAGAGTGAATGATCTGCTTCAACATTTGCACATATGTGTGTCTGTGTCCTGCAGGCTGCTGCAGTAGCCAGGCCTGTGCCAAGTGTTGTGGTTATGGGTCAAGATGAGTTCCACGATGCACTGGAATCTGCAGCAGAAGCTGCCAGCACTGCTTCTAGCTCATCTGACAGACAAGCAGAGTCAGGTCAGCAAGCTTCTGCTGCTGCCTTCACATTTATCGCATTACAGCTGCAATGACGAAAAGCCGACTTGTGTAGATGCACTGTTTCTCATGCATGGCACAGTGTTGAATGGCACTGTGAGCGATCCATTAGCCTATAATGCATACAAGATGCCGTAGTATCATATTGCATGTGGCCTTTGCATCTGCTTTGCATCTGCTTTGCATGTCAGGATTATCCATGCCGAACTCTGGGAACAGACATTTTTCCTGCGCTCAAATGAGTGAGCAAGCAAAAGTGTGAGTGAGTAAAGGAGTGCATGCATAGATGACATGTCTGCACCTTATGAAAGAGACAGGATGTGAATGAACAAAGAAACACACCATCTATTGGTTTTATGTCCGCATTGAATGTATTGATCCAGCGATCTCAAAGCTGCCACAGAACGCTGTTCTTTGAGAAGATCATGCGACCACATCAGCTCTGTAAATGCTAACGTTTCCATGCAGTTTCAATGTGAGATGTGATGTTTGATTTGCTGCTGCTGCAGAAGAAGAGGAAGAGATGCAGACAGGGGCAGGGCAGCTTGCTATCAGGGCAGCAGACATGAGCTTTGAGCAGGCCATCCGGCACTACATGGATGAGATTGCTTGCACAGCACGGGACACAAATAGCCAATTGCAGACGCTGGACAACAGGCAAGGCTGCTATCATGTCCCTGAAACCAATGCGTGCAGATTTGGTTGTTGTTTTTTGCGTCATTGCTGCGATCTGGGACAAAATATCCACCCTGCTGTCCTTACTGCACATGCATGATAACAATGATTGTAGTAATAGTCATAGTATCAACAATCATTGTCATGCTTTCTGGCTCATCATGTGCTAGGTACATGCAGGGCAAGTCTTGTCTCTGCAGACCAGTCTGTTCTGAGTATCCCTATAAGTGCTACAATTACGATTGTTGCATGATGTGCCTGCATCCTGTGAGGGCAACAGCACTTTCTGTTCTTCTGTACAGAGACAACACTCTGTTTCATCCTGCATCATAGGCTGCAATGCAGGCAAGTGTCATGGACCGCTGTGTTGCAGGATACAAGAAATGACAGAGGACATTGCTGCACTGCGCAATGCTGTTGTACCATCACGCCACCATGGGAGGCCAAGCTCAAGTCAGTCCCTACTGGGTTCAAAATCTGACCTGGTACATTGGCGGCACAGCCATTGCAGCTGCTTCCTATGCGTGCTTTGTGTACTTTCGAAGTAAACGGTCAAGTGGTGGCAGTCAGCTGCTGTAGCATGAGGCACAACCACAGCTTGTATAGATTGGTCCACATCTTGTACACGATGTATAAGTATTTGCAAAAAACGCACATTCGTGATCAAAGTCAACCAAAGTCAACCAAGATGTGCTTCTGAATCAGAAACTTAAGTGCCAGCAGTCATTCACGCTGCTCAGGCGTGTCCAGCCACAGGCTCATAAGACCAGATTGCCAAGGTGAACCTTTCAGATGTAGTTGAGATGCCTAGACAAGGCGCTGTTGCAAGTTGAAGCTGGTGGTGTCTAGTGCAGCACAAAGTAATGTATTCAACTACTTTTGCTCTGCACATCGTCTCAAGAGGATGTGAAACATAGGATGCTTGCACAAGCGCAAAACATGCCAGCAGAAAGATGCTGACGCTGGGCAGCTGATCTAACTTGCATTAAATCACTGTTGCTATAAACTCAAGAATCACCTGCAGGCTGCCTTGGGCTTACACCTTGCACTGTATACGCTGCTTGCAACACATAGAGCGGCACTCTTGTACACAAAGTGTGTTGCATGGTAGCTTTGCCAATCAACCGTGCAGCATTTGTGCTCCGTCAGGCTAGACACATATACATGGTCTATTCCACTTGCCAAATGTGATGTATAGCTACAAGCCATGGTAGGGTTGCACAACAACATCATGTCAGAAGTTTGTTGAGGAATTTCTTCTGCGCAAAAGCCAGCCAGTACTTGCTTGGGGCAGCATCAGTGTCAAAACATTTCTCTACCAGCCTTTGACCAGCCTGTTCCCGGCACTGCCGCACATACAACCTGAATGCCCCTGCAAGTGGAGAGCCAGGTGGGACTCAGCTGGCATCAGGAGTAGAACGGCCAAAGGGCACTGCACCAGTACCAGGTCAGCAGTTCAGCAGTACCTTCTTCTTGCTTGTCCACAGGAGGGGTGAGCAGCCCTCCAAGAGCAAAGCCTGAATCTCCAGGAACTTTAAAGACCTCATGAGCAAGCTGAAATACTAGTGCGCTGGCGCCTGCCTTGTTCACTCTGGTGTCTGCAATGCCTGCATGGAAAGTCTGTGTTGTTCACTGAAGCACCTTTTTGAGATAAAAAGCACAGCATCAGCAATGGAGCAAAGTGAACTCAGACTCACGTTTCAGGCATAGGTTGATGAACAGAGTGAGGTAGATCAACAGCTTGTCAGCAGCTCCTTTCACCTCAAAATTGCGAAACAGGATATTTAAACGGAAGGCGTACAGACTTTCATCCACAATATCGCGAGATCTGCCTTCTGTGGCGGTATGATCTGCTCTACTTTTTAAAGGGATGAGCGGCAACCCACAGGCAAACTGACACTGTGAAGTGTCCAGCTGTGAGTGGTAAACCATTCATGCACACTGAAGAGGCTTCAATTGACGCCGGACACCTCTGGCAACGGTGTTTCCTCTGACGGGGGTCAGGTGCTTTGCACCGTGATCTTGAAAGAGTCTCCTACGCGATCAGTGCTGTCTGTCAGCCTTGATAGCACAGACTCAATCCACTGACGGCCCTGAGCCTTCGCAGCTTGGATGCTGAATCCGCTGATCTAAAGCCGAAGTCTTCGGACAGCTCCAAACATGTCTGAAAAACTTATGCATGAAGCTCACTGCATGCAAAATTCTGCCTTTGAGATACACAATATACAGCATCTCTAGCTGATCAAAATCTTTTTGATGACTTGTGAAGGACATATGGCAGCTCTTGTACAACCCCCTCGTTTGGCAAACAACCGCGTAAGACCATGGGTGCATACAGTGACGCACTTAGATTTGTTACTGAACATGACCCTCATCCTTGTTTTGCTTATCAACAGCAGAAGCAGTTGGCACAACAGCTGCCAATGCAGCAGACACAACAGTCCTATCTTGCGTCGCCGTCTGACCACTCTCTGCTTGTACAGCAGCACTAGCATCAAAGTTGTGCAAAGAGTCAGACTGAAACATGCTGTTGTCATCACCCAGATCCTGTTTAGCTGCCTCAGCAGCTTCACTAACAGCTTCAGCAGCCTCTTCACATTTGTCATGACCATCATCGTCACCATCATCCAGATCTATCTCCTCTGGATTTGCTGCTGCTGTTTCATCTATTGGCAGCTCATTTGGGTCAGGTTCTGCACCCAATCAACGAGCAACTCAAGCCTCTTGTTCAACACCAAAGACAGCATAAATGACATAGACAGTCACCTTCCTGTATGTACACACAGGGTTTGACTGTCTCACAACAACCTGCAGCGCTGAGTGGTACTAGCTCATCCACGGTAGATGACACAGACAGGATGACTTTGTGTTGCATCTTGAAATCTTGGTCAAGCAGTGCAAGTAAGATCCTGAATTCTCACAGCAGCAGAGCTTCAAATCATGTTGTTGTGCAGTATTGCCATACATGCACGCCCTCCTTGAGGCATTTGCAGAGTTTCCCTGAGCATTTCCAGAGTTCCCCAGAGCATTTTGAGTACTCAGCACACAGCAGAGACTCACTGGATGGCACAAACTGCCTAGACTGCTGGCCAAGGTTGTACGGCAACCCCAGCATGTCCAGGAATTGCTCTGTCTGGGGGTTCCTGGGGCTTTGCCTTGGCATGCGGCCTTTGGGATTGGGTGCCGATGGATCGTGACCAGGGGCAGTAGGCACAAAGTTCAAAGGGATGGCACCACTGTTGTGCTGCTGCAACTTCTCTTTCAACTGCTGAAGCTGAGCATTAGAAACTGCAGTACGGCTGCCACCCATACCTGCAGAGGCGGACCAAGCTCGGTCTCAACTACACATAAACAAGTGATAGGTCATGAATTTGGCGAATTTGCAGCGACCGAAGAAAACCAATTCATAAAAGCAGCAGAAAGAAACATGCTTCATGTGCATCAGGCTGTGGGTTGTAGTACGATGGCCCAACAGCACTTTGCAAATGAGCCATTGACAGCGTTTCACTCTCTGCACATGCAGTTCCATGCAGGATCATGACATGACAGTCACCTCCTGCAATGATACACAGCAGCACTCACAGGGGTACATATGTACTGCAGACGCAACAGAGATGCATGTGAGCTTGCAGCATGATAACAGAGCTTGCGGTGGCAGCAGCCTTGCACACAGGGCAGTGCAACAAGCTTCAATTTGCATTGCAACCGACAAGGCCACACAACCAGCTGATGGGATTCCAACCCAGCAAACTCAAGTGTGAGCTGACAAGGCATGACCACAGACATGCATCCACGGTGTTCACACTGCATGCATTGCTAGGCAGCCTGGTATCTACTTGACGCCAAAAGGTGTAGTGTTTTCGTTTCTTTGCAGTGCATGTGTTGCTTCAGCTTGCCTGGCAGTGGAGTCTGCTGTCTGTTGGTGCTCATGAGGTGGTGGGTGGCCTGCAGGACCCCCACCCACTCCTCATCATACCCAAACTCCAGAGGCCCCTCCACATCTGGGAATTCTACCACCTGAAATGATGATTGATAGTACAAACAAGAATAGCGATGTTACCAAACATGAACGCCTACTAGCAACAGTCATGCTGCTGCCACTCTTACTGATGCAACTCATAGCAATAGTGTATCATGTATGTGTATCTGACAATATATGTATCTCCAACGACAGATGTGAATGTGACAACATCTGCTATAGACTTACACCATGCAGAGTTGGTTGTGCAGCTTGATTAGCCATGGATGCTTGCAGCTGGAGCTTGAACATCAACTGCCATGTGACACCATAGGTGCACATTGGCAAGAGTGTGCTGAAGCTTGCAGCGACAAATGACAGAGAAACCCCATCACTCACTGCTCAACTGCTTGCAGCGTTTGCCTGATGAGGACAATGCTGGTGTGCAAAATGCTTGTGGGCAGCATCGCAGGCAAACATGGCAGATAAGCTTCTACCATGGATGCGACGTGATTTTTGCCAAAATAACCACATTGCAAGTGCAGTGCTCTGCATGCTTCGCTGCTCTACCCAGCACAGTTGCAGACAGGACAAAATGGAGAAGGCAGGAGGGGGGACTGGAGGGGGAAAGGAACAGGAGGGTGGGGGGAGTTGAGAACGATGATTCATGTCTGCAGCCAATTGACCACACTAATGAACCCCCCAGATCTGCAAAACCCACCTGCAGGAACCCTCGTCTAGGCAGGCACTTGTCCAGGGCCAAAAACTTGGTGAACTTGTCCCTGCCCTTCTGCCCCTGCCCCAAGCCTGGAGGTGGTGAAGGGCCCCTGCTGGGGCTCTTGCGCTTCTGTCCCCTGCCTTGCCCCTGCCGCTGCTGGTTGTGCTGCTGGTGGGAATGTGCTACCAAGGCTGCATACTTGACGTGTAAGTGGGCGCTGAACCAGTGAGATGGTTGCAGCTCGTGCAGGATCTGTCATGAGGTGTGCAGGCAGGTATGCATGCAGGGCCCCCAAGGCATCAGAGACCCTTGGGCAAACAAAAAGTCACTTGTGTAGGTCACTGCCATTCTAGCCCATTTTCATGAGAGGAAGGAAAAGGTACAAGAGAGCATAGCATGTAACAGGTCAGCTGCAGTGTTACTGCATGCAGCGACCAGGACCAGCTCTTGCCAAGAAAGGGCTGATGCATACACACATGCGTACAGTACTGATGCATATGTACATGCATACAGTACTGATTCATACATACATGCATACAGTATTGACGCATACATACATGCATTTAGTACTGAGGCATACAGCACTGATGCATACATACATGCACACAGTACTGATGCATACATACATGCACACAGTACTGATGCTGACACCAGAGCAATGAGTCTGCTGGTTAGTACCTGTGAGAAGCTGTGCCTGTTCATGTCATTGATGGGGTTGCTGCCAACCCTTTGCAGGCGCCCTAACCCAGACCCACTCATGCCCCTCACAAGCGGGCTGGGGCCCAACAAGGTCGACCCTGGGGGCATGTTGGGGGTCCAGGAGGGGCTAGGCAGTGGACTGGCTGTGTCACCAAATCTCAAGTCATGGCCTGTATGCATTGTTTCAACAGGCGCTGCAAATATATGCAACATACAAATCCATAACATATTTACCAAGGGGCAGAAAGAGCAACATGCATGCAGTATAGCTGTCAATGCCAGGGTCAGAATGCGATAAGAACAACCGACTGAGGGTCAAATTCAATGCATCACCACACTGCTGTTGTGCTTTAAGCACATGCATAGATGATGAGTAAGCACAGCTAGATTTGTGAAGCTCTTTAACACTCAACGTTCACGCCATATCAGAAAGCATGCAGAGAAGGTGCCAGGAAGGCAGCATGAGGGCAGCACAGGTCATTTCAAAAACACATGCCAAGGTCATGCTTGCTTCTCATCACAACACAGGCCTTGCCCGCTGTTGGTCCAATCGAACAGCATATTCTTGTTTCTTGCTGCAGCGATGCCCTTCATCATTTTCAAGTATCAGACAGGGCCTGTACCCTTTCTCATCAAAACACAGGTCTTTTCTGACTCTTCTGCCGGTCATTTTCAGTGCATTTACTACCTTGAGTCTGGGGTGTGGAGCCAGTTGTGTTTCATCAGAAATCCTGGCTTGAAAACACAGGTGTACCCATCCTGGCTAGTCAGAAACAGGCTCAAGAAGACTCACCAGGTCCGGCAACAGCCTGAATGTTGACGCTCAGCTTCTGAGCGCCTCCCAAGGCGCTACGAATGGCAGATGAGTCATGATTAGCCAATGACAGGCTGTTACGGCGTCTGCTGAGTCCACCTGCCATGTTCCAATGATCACTAATCCTGTTGTGAACACCTGGCATCTTGCCCACGGTCCAGCTTCCAGCAGCAACCTCAACAGTTGTCAAGCTTGTACCCCTTCTGTGAAGCTCCAGGGGTTCCAGCTTTTCCAGCTCTGATACTGCACACAACACAGGCGGCTGGTGAAAGCTCTGCTCTTTGCAATGTTGTCATGACGCTCTGCTCTTTGTAGTGTTGTTGTCATGACGCTCTGCTCTTTGCAGTGTTGTCATGACACTCTGCTCTTTGTAGTGTTGTCAACAGGTGACGCTCTGCTTTTTGCAGTGTTGTCAACAGGTGACGCTCTGCTCTTTGTAGTGTTGTCAACAGATGAAGACTCTGCTCTCAACCGCAGTGTTGTCAACAGGTGACGCATGTGTGACACATCATGTATGCAGTCAATCTTGATGCAGGCCGTTTGAAGGGATCAGCCCTGATGGTGTCGGTTAAAGCATCAGGCAGACAGACATATAGACAGACAGAGAAACCCAGCTGCTGCACACCTAAACAGAATGCATGGGAGCTGAGCATCAGACAGACAGACGGACGGACAGACACATAGACAGACCACCCATGTGCAGGCAGTTCTTGTCTCACCGGCATCACTGTGAGGCTTGGTGGTCTTGACTGGCTTGTGATGAGCCGCAAGCTCCAACTCTGTGCCAGCCCATGTCTTGACCAGATGCTGCACCAGATCCAGTGGAGCCAGCACCTGCCCCCCATGTGCAGCGCTGTGACACAACCTAGCTGCCCTGCAGGACATCATGTCAGCCAGTCACCACATGTAGGCCCTGCAGAAGCCCCTCAGCTTGTCTGTCTGTTCGTCTGTCTATCCGTCCGTCTGTCTGTCTGTCTGTCCATCTGTCTGTCTGTCTGTTTCATGCCAAGACAGGGTCTTGCAAACAGCTTGACCTTGGCTCCCAAGCTATATGTCAGCCGCTTTCTGCCAGCAGTTGGACTGTGCATGCTTCAGCGCAACAGCAGCTGTGGTTTTGCAAGGGCACCAGCTGGGCAGTCATTACAACAGCCAACATGAATCCACTCCTTCGTGCCAGCATTTGCGACGCACCCACTCACAGACGCATCAACATACCTGTAGGACCGAGAGCCCACTTCACACACCCACTGACTAACGCCCACATCACATGTCTGGTGACTAAGGGCCTGATCACATACCTGTTCACTAAGGGCCCGAAGTAGTCAGCTCTGCCAGAGGTAGTATGAGGGACCACACGGCTAGGGATGGCTTCAGAGATCCCCATGCGGGCCCTAGGCCCCACCCATACCACCTCCATGCTGGAGCTCAGGGCTGGGCCACAGCCTGGCAAAGCCAGCACCTTGTCTGACCAGGCCCCCTCTAGCAACAGTTGCTGCACCTATATCACCACAATGCAGCTTGTACAACAGAATGTATACCTAATTGTTGTGTGGACAACAGACAGCAGTTGTATCAGTAGGCCTTAGAGGGGTGCACAAGACAGGCTGCTCTGGAGAGACAAGACTTGTCCTGCGCGAAGAGCTTGTACAACAGACAGCAGTTATTTAGTAGGCCTTATAGGGATGCACAAGACGGGCTGCTCTGGAGAGACAAGACTTGTCCTGCACGTACCTAGCTCACCATGAACTGGAAAGCGTTATTGTCGTTATTATCATTGAAACAGCAGCAGCAGCAGCAGCAGCAGTTGTGGCCAAGGTACAGTATAGGTCTTGAGGTTGCTTTGGGTTTTGGACTCCTATATGAACCACCTTTGGGCCAGAGATAAGGACTGGGCAATACACAGGCAGAGTCAGCACCTTGAGTGTGCCACTTGCCATATGTCTATGACCTGAAAGGCAGAGCTTTGCCTAGTACAGCAGGCATTAAAGGCAGTGCCAACCGGCCAATAGGCAGAATTTGGCATTGTCATATGAGGAGCAAAGGCGGGTCTGCCTGTTTGACAACCACCCTCCTGGTCATGTTTTGGGAGTGCTCTGCATGCTTCAAGGGCAAGCCTCGGCCTGCTAGATCAGCTGCCAAAGGCAGGTGCGAAAGGCAAACCTGGCTTACCAATGGGCAGATGCTGGCATCACCACAGGGGCCCTAAAGGCCAGCATCATGCCTCCATGTGCCTTTCGAGCTTACTTGATCACCAACAAGACGTGGTGAGCTCCAACTTCCTGGTTTGAAAGGCAAGCTGTTGCCCTAGCGGCTCAGGTGTGAAGGGCAAGCTGTTGCCCAGCAGCTCAGGTGTGAAAGGCAAAGTTGGCTTACCGATAGGCAGAACCTGACAGCGTCACAGGGGCTGCTGAAGGCCAGCATGAAGTCTCCATCTGCCTCTTGGCACTCGTAGCCCTGCTGGTCCCTCAGGGCCCTCTCACCTTGTACCGGAACATCACCAGAGCCTCTTCTGTGGCTGCTAGATCAGATGCCTGCAATTCATTCATTCATCCATTCATTCATTCCCTCGTTCAGCACTGACGTAATGTGTGAGCTTATCGTGACTTTGTTTGTTCTTTCGTTCGATATGGGTCTTCTTTTATTTGCACAGCAAGATCATATGCAAGCTTTCAAGTTCGTCCTAGACTGTCTTCTTTTATATGAGATCAGGCTTGCTGGCCGGCTATAAAGCATTGTGACCTCTCTCTCTCTCCCCTAGAGAGTCAGGTACATACAGTCCTGAGTTGCTCCCTGTATGAGGTCCTGTTTTGGTTTGGCTACATACCAACAATGACGTGCTCTCAATCAACTGGACAATCTCCAACATTCACACCAACCTGCTTGACTGTGATGGCGTCTGTTGCGTTCAACTCAACAGAACAAAAGCCTGGAATGCCTAAGGTACTATAGACAATGGGTGTAGGATGTCAGGTGAAGGCCAGATGGGTTTCAGCAGCATTCATGCTGTCAAGTTTCTGGCAAGCGGCGGCCATACAGTCTGTTTCAACAGCATCACATGACACTGCACCAGCTCTGGGACCACATCATGGCATAGCACAGCACAGCACAGCACAGCACAGCACAGCACAGCACAGCACAGCACATAGCACAGCCAACCGTAGCGCTGTGTACAATAACACACCACAGCAGATCAGAGCACAGCGTAGTCTGGATTGCTACAGCACAGCGCAGCACAGCATAGCGCAGCACAGCACAGCGCAGCACAGCGCAGCATGGTGCAGTGTGTCAGCAGAGAAGCGGACCTTCATGAGAGGCAGGTTGTCCATGTTACAGAAGACTATGGTGACAGGCTGAGGGTTGAAGGCCTGCAGCGCCCCCGCAACCCTGCCCAGTCCGTATGTCAGTGCCCCTGGGGCCTCAAAGTACCCTGTCACAACATGTGGTGCTGTCAAACTCTGCCCATCAGCTTGCTGTTGTTCAAATGCTTGTTTTCTTATGATACCTTCACCAGTGTGCAGCTGCAAGCAATGCAAATTTTGATTCGTTCATGCATTGATTTGCCCACTCTTTCATGCATGGATTCATCCACGTATTCAAAAGACTGCATGCACTCTTTTATGCATCCAGTGCTTTATCCATTCATCCATCCATCCATTCAGACTTTCACTGCTTCGTTCATGTATGCATTCTGCCATACACCATTCATTGTTTCATTTGTTCAGATGTCAATTCATGCATCAAAACTTTCTGCTCATTTGTGTGTTCACCCATCCATCCATGCACATGCATTCATTTGTTTGTCATTCATTCATTCATACGTTACTCTTCTGCTCATCCATCATTCATAACCCAGTGTTTGCTCATTTATCTGGTTGGTCTTTTGCTCATCCATCATTCATACATGTGTCCAAATGAATGATCATTCATACATGTGTCCAAATGAATGATCATTCATACATGTGTCCAAATGAATGATCATTCATACATATGTCCAAATGAATGATTGGATGCAGGCCCACCTGGCATGAGCAGGACACCATGCAAGGGTGCAAAAGTGCGCGCTCTGTCCTCCAGTCCCGGGATTGCCACCTGCAGCAGGTTCTGGGACCCAACCTGTCCAGTCAGCATATGGGATCCCATGTCAATGATGATCAATCTATCCCCAGACTGCTCAACATGCCGCCCTGCATGTTCACACATGCCCAGATCAGTCAACACCTGTGGACCCCATGTGGGATTCCCATGTCATTGATCATCAACCTGTCCCCAGCCTGCTCAATGTGCCGCCACACATGCCTGGATCAGTCAGCATGTGGGATCCCCATGTTGCCAACAATCATGAGCCTGTCCCCAAACTGCTCAAAAAGCCTTCGTACATCTCTACAGAGGCATGCATTACAGTGACTGCAATCTTTTGCAATTGTTGAGGGATTCTGTCAGTGCTGGTATGCATTGGTTCAATGCAAAACCTTTACGGCCTGATTCCTTATGGGATTGCGCAGTCCCCATGAGCAGACCATGAAACAGAGCCACAGCTGCAGGCATGTGTTGTTTCAGCACATGAGGCAATGACAGCAGAAGTGGCGGCAGCAGCATGCATAAGAAATCTCTTCAGATGTCTGGGGAAAATGTCCAAAACACATCTGGCTTGTATTCAACATTCTGAACTGGGCTTCATCTCTGAAGGTAGCAATGTCTCTGTGATTCCACGAGCTCAGCATAGACCGCACATGAGCTGAGCAATTGCAGCAGCAATTGCAGCAGCAACAGCAGCAGCAGCAGCAGCAGCAATGGCAGCAGCAGGGACAGTCTTGGCATGGTTTCTAACAACACCACAGAACCATGCCAAGACTTGTGCTGGAGGGCATGCATGCAGCACCTTGTGGTGCACGTACCTATCTCATCATGAGCTGCAAGCGTAAATACGATATGTTGATTTTTTATTATTATTATTATTTTTATTTTTATTTTTATTTTTATTATTATTATTATTATTATCATTATTATTGTTATTGTTGTTATTATGCATGCGGCACCTCGTCATGCACAGTGCACATGGTCTGCAGAAGAAGATGGAAAACACACCCTTGTTGAAGGTTGTGAGCTTGCTGAAAGTGATTCCAAAGGAGCGACTCATGGTGGCCTTCAACCAAGAAGACTTGGCGGTCAAGGCTGCCAGGTTGCCTGATGGCATTGCATAGATGGAGCTCTGCCTGTTCCTGCACCACCAGCCAACCAGAAATGAAGAAAAGAAAAGAAAATACTACGCCTTTTGGCATCAATTTCATGAGAAGCCAAGTATTATACCAGGCTGCCCAGTACCAGAAATGAATGGAGTCCAGATCAACAGCAGCTGGACAGACAGATTGGTGAAGATACCTTATGCAAAACTGGCAAATCAACGATTGTGCATAGCATATTTTTTATTGCGTGAACCACAATAGCTGGATGTATGCGTGAACCATGCACAGATGGATCCATGTATGTATAAATGGAAAAGCACAGCTGACACATCAGCAAGAACTTGCACAGTCATGCACAAATGAGCTCATGTGTGTGGTCACTGCTGCGTGCATAAGCTAACACGTCCCCACATGAAACAGATGCATGCACAGCAGTGTTGTCAAAACACTGAATGAGTGACAAGGCAAACAGTGTCTCACCTCAACCCGCCTAGCTTGTCACCCCTCCCCATGGTATCCCCAAACGAAACAGCTGAATTCATAGTGGAGCCCAGATCCACCTCGCCCACGCGGTTTCCTTCTGGCCCCTGCGTTTCGGTATCCTCACCCTCATCGATGGCTTCAAAGGTGACATTGCCCCTGTGGTTTGGCCCTAGGAAGGCCAGGGCCATTGCAGCGTTCTGGGCGGCTGAGGAGGGGGCCGAGGGGGAGGACCCCAGGGATTCATCATCATCCATCATCGGCTGCATTTCCCTGTTGGCGGCATTCACATCCAGTCAGTACAATCAATCAGTCAATTGCATTTCTTGTCTTTAGGACTCATCAGGGGAATCAATAAACAGTGACTGGGAAAACAATATACAGTACAGTATCAGTCCAGTATCAGTCACATGGCCCTGTAGCACTCAGGCTCAAGCAGCAGACGAGCTACAGCAAGACTACATATAACACTGGTCTGGGTTGCACAGGTATCCCAGGTCATTGCAGTTAATCAAAAAATCACTTCTATGACATTCGCCTGGCATACTCACCGATGGCTGCAAAATCCTATAGAAAGAAATCCTGCAATTGTTCACCTGGCATATTCGCTGAGGGCTGCAAAAAAATTGTCAAAGCATTACTTGTGCAATTGTTCACCTGGCATATTTGCTGATGGCTGCAAAATCCGGCTCCAGTGGGATTTTGTTAGAGAGGTCATTCATGCAGTTGGTGATGCCCTCAAAGGTGGGAGCATCAATGATGATTTGGCCTCCATGGCAGGCTTCAGACAGAGCCTGCACCCTCTCCCTCACCTTACCCCCATACTCCTTGCGCTTGCTGATCTCATTCACCTGCACAGACAGACACCATACTGCTAGAGATGTATGCTCTTGCTGATCTCATTCACCTGCACGGACAGACACCACATTGCTAGAGATGTATGCGCTTGCTGATCTCATTCACCGGCACGGACAGATACCATATTGCTACAGTTATGTTTGCTTGCTGATCTCGTTCACCTGCGCGGACAGATACCACACTGCTAGTGCTAGAGATGTATGCGCTTGCTGATCTTGTTCACCTGCACAGACAGACACCACACTGCTAGAGATGTATGCGCTTGCTGATCTTGTTCATCTGAACAGACAGAGACCAATCTACTAGAAATGTATGGAGAGGTGTTCTGCAGTCAGTGATGGTTCAGGCCCTACGACTGAACCCTTGCAAGCTCCCATACTCTTACCAGATAACCATCACCTTGACAGCTGTAAGTTGCTGCTCTTGCATACCACTTGCACAGATGCCATGATTAGCAAGCTTCCTGCTTCGGCAAGCAAGCCAGCAAGCCAGCATTTGAGACTCAATCGTATGCATGTTCAACATGTCAATACAGTGTTGCATCTCTTAGGCAATGTGCAGCGTAAGGTGCAGACATTATGTCTGCAAAAAAATCACGCATGTACCTGACAATCCAAGCCAGTAAGCAAACCAACAAGTCTATCCAACCCTAGGTCAGTCAGCAGGGGGAGAAGAAGAAGACCAGCAATCCTGCAGTGTCAACCCTAAGCAAATTGAGCTGTGCTGGCCCAGAACCTAAACCTAGGGCCTGAGATAGTGTGTGAGGAGACGACCCATACCTTGATACTCTCCACAGCGCCTGTGGCAATGGCCATGCGCACTCTCAGCCCCCACATGATGATGGACTGGGGATCCACCTGGGGAGCCACAAACCAATTCACGCATGCATTCATTTCATGCGTTCATTCACTCTTTCCACATATTTGTTCTTTCATGCATCCATGCATCACTCTTCTGCCTTCCGTAAACACACGCACTGTGGACATGTGCACAGTGTGATGTGACCAAACAACATGCAGGAGAGCAGACACACAGACAGACAGACGGCCAGACAGACAGAACAGCAGGTAGGCGCATCAACAGGCCGAGACACAGGCGGACAGACAGCTGACAAGACAGATAGAGGCGTTGATAGCAACCACAGTACTAGTCAAGATGCAAAGCATATCACGCTGCTTCTGGTCCCTGCCACAAAGTCTCACCGAGGAAAGATCCAAGAACTCAGAACTTCCGTTTACATCGACGGGAGGCACCCCAACCACATCCCCATAGTTGGTGACAGACAGGTACACATCTTGCAGCTGCTGGATGCAGGAGTGCTTGTTCTGCTGCAGCGTTAGAGGCCACCTGGCTGTCAAGAGAGACTGCAAACACAGCCATTGTATCAGATGTGGCATTCTTAGTGTTCGGCTGCAGCGCTAGAGGCCACCTGGCTGTCAACAGTGACTGCATGTGCACCATCATATCAATTATGGCATCAATCATCAATGGCATGATCATCATATCATCTTATGGCATTCTTACTGTTCTGCTGCAGTGCTAGAGGCCACCTGGCTGTCAAGAGAGACTGCATGCGCAGCCATTTGTATGAGATGTGGCATTCTCAGTGATCTGCTGCAATGCTAAGGGGGCCATCAGAGACTGCACACTCAGCAATTGTATCGGATGTGGCATTTTCAGTGTTCTGCTGCACTGCTAGGAGTCACCTGATCATCAACATTGAATGCATATGCAGCCATTGGATATGGCATTCTCAGTGATCTGCTGCAATGCTAGTGGGGCAACAGAGACTGCACATGCAGCCACTATACCAAACATGGCATTCTTGGTTTTGTGTTTGCGCCTTGACGGGCTCTGAGGGCAAGCTATGTAGCAAATACAGATCTGTTGGACAGGGCGTGTACAGGATTGCAACATGTTGCACAACACTTGATGCACAGCGCATCGAACCGTAGATGCATGTACAAATGGCTGTCACTAGATGACTCATCAAACAGCACATGACTATACCATATAGCACTGCAGCTCTCATCCAGCTGTTGCACACCTATCCCAGCTTGCTTAATTGACAAGCTCATTGAGCAGTGATCCTAGGTAACAAGCAGCCAGTGTGCAGTCAAAGACACAACTTTGCACGCCAAATGAGTCACCAATCAGTCACCTGCTGGGTGGCAGCTGCCCAGCCAACTGCCTTGCCAGGGGTGTGGAAGGCGATGACAAATGCATCGCCTTCTGTGGCGACTTCATATCCACCAAACTTGGGCAGGTGCATGCGCATGACTCGGTCATGTAGGCTGATGGCGTCCATCATGGCTTTATTATCCCACTCCCACATCTCTGTGCTACCTTCCACGTCTGTGCAGACTAAAGTCACACTGGTCTCAGCTGCATTTGCAGACAAGGGTATGGGTGAGTGTTTAGGGTTGTGGAAGGATGCACAGAGAGTAGAGCGGTCAGAGAGGGCAAAGGGGCTGAGGGTAGAGGGTACAGGGGGCTGAGGGTAGAAGGTTTAGGGGAGCAAGGGTAGAGGGTACACTTGGTGGAGGGTAGAGGGTACTGGGG
>JAABUP010002125.1_pt1 | contig 39699 bp, 50 predicted proteins | sample 5559201 | NCBI WGS metagenome assembly JAABUP01 (sample SAMN10711887, study PRJNA513373) | rock metagenome | isolation source: Antarctica rocks | place: Antarctica | reverse complement strand
TTCCCGGTGCTCCGCACCGTATCCTGACTTCTTATTAATAGTCGTCACCAATGGATGTAGGCTCTACTTACTTGAGAGTCTTGTCTAATTATCTGTGGTAGAGATAATCGAGCTGCCTGACAGCGTCAATCTTAGCCCGTCACATTCGCTTCGTGTTCAGGCAATCATCCTTGATAATATCCTCAAGTACACTCCTGTTCTGCGCACTGCCATTCAGGTGTGTGAAGATTAATATGGAGATTGCGTATTGCACGAAGCAACTGTAGCGTTTTTTGGATGCTGAATGTCAACAGTCCTTCCAGTCAGGCACTCCGAAGGCTGGATTGTTGCACGTCTCGCGAAGCAATTGAATGGTAAGGGTGATTGTGGTAAGGTGATTTTGATGCTGGTATGAACAGTCTATGCAAATGGGCACTCCGAGTGCTAGATTGTTCATGTCTCGCGAAGCAATTGAAGGGTGGTTGTTGTATGGTGATTTGTTTGCTAAACGTCAACAGCCCACGCAGTCGGGCATTCCGAGCGCTGGACCGTTGTATGTTTTGCGTAGCAGAGGTAGGTGATTGGGCTGATGAACTCATGCGGCCGGGCATTCCGAGTGCTTTATTGTTCTTCCGAAGTAATTGCAGGGTAACTCGGGGGTTGGAGGCCAACGAGTCCACGTACTCGGGCATTCCAATTAGTGGGTTGTCGAGGGTCCTGCAAAGCTGATGCAGAGTGATCGCGGTATTAAAGGCCAAATGCAGACAGTCGGACATTCCGAGTGCTCGATTGACCTTAGAATTGCGTATCTTGAAGAGATTGTGTAGGATGATGAGGTGAGTCGATACAGATAAGTCCACGCAGTCGGGCATTTCGAGTGTCAGCATGACCCAAAATTTGCACACGATGCGAAGCCGGTGCTTGGTGACGGATAGCACTGGGATGAACTGCATAGATGTCAGGATCAATCGTCATAAAACAAACATGTCTTTACACTTGGCTGCTTGCATCGGCTCACTCATCATGTTGTTATTTCCATTATTTGACTAGATGCTATTACCAACTGAGTAAGCAGCACTGGTAGTAGCTGCAGAAGTGCTCGCTTCTTCAGGATACTATGATCGTAGTATTGTCTCAGCAAATGGTGCGAGCTGTGACTGAGCGTGGTCAACCACGGGAGACGCAGGTGGAATGCTGCTTGGAGTGATGATGTTGTGAAATGGCAGAATGCCCAATCTGGGACTCAGCGGGGACATCCCCGGGAGACTTACATATTGGTTCGCCGCTTGATGTGATGATGTTGTGACTTGACGAATGGCTCGCCCTAGAGCTCAGCGGGGACATCCCGGGGAGGCATACAGGGGGTTCGTTGCTTGATGTGATGATAATTCTGACTTGACGAATGGCTCGTCCTGGGACTCAGCGGGTCAACCCCGGGAGACACACAGGGTGTTCGTTTGATGCGATGGTATTATTGACTTGGCGAATGGCTCGCCCTGGGACTCAGCGGGGTCAACCCCGGGAGACACAAGGGGTTCGATGCTTGACATTGGTATTGGACGTCATCGTATCTTGTGACCTAATGTCAATACGTTGTTTTGCGGCAAAAATCAGGTATCTCACCACTAGTGTTTGATACCTCTTGCCCGAGCATCATGGACATTTGGTGTAGAGACAGTGACAAAGCATCCAGTATATGATCATCTCGCTGCTACACCTTCATTAGCGGCTCGCAAAACAAAGACCGTATCAGCCGGATCGCTGAGCACAGTGTGAAACATTGAGGTCGTGATTGATAGATCGTGATGCTGGTAACGACCCAAATGGTAGTCACAGCGAGACTTGTGACTTGTGATAGGCACAACAATGCATCGAGGGACGCTGTGGACTAATAACATACCTGGTAATCAAAGCTCACAGGAGCGATATGAGTCTGTTGAGGCACGAATTAGTTGAACGATCGATTGTCGGAGTCTACGCGTATCTGCATGGTGGCTCGGTATTGAAAGTTGCGATACGTAAAACGAGAGGATAATTGTGAGTGATCTCAACACCATAAGCCGAAACATAATGGATCAAAATTTGGGTGAGATTGCGAAACCTCACAGCGTAAGAATGACCAGAAGGTGGTGTGTTGACGTGCCAAAGAGGTCAAGGAGATTTGATCGTACCTGATATCCCAGCAGCTGGTTCAAATCATTCCTGATACTGCGATGATAGAGAAGCACACAACACTAATTGAAGTCAAATTTGGGTGCGGATCATTGGCAAGCCAATGTCGAGGATATAAAAAAAAGAAGAAGAGAGTACAGGGCGGAAGCTCGATGTTTGTACCCACAGGCCTAACGCTAACGGAAGCTAGTGGAGCGTCGTTTGAAATTCTTGTCAATTCACTGCGAGCTTTCCATTTGACGCTAGTGATACGGTAGTAGGGGAAGTTCAGGACAGTACTCAATCGTTTGGACGAAGCGAATTTTCCAGGAAATGCCACCTTTTCTCTGTGAGTATCTATGCATCCAGGCATATCGAAAACCGATCACTAGGATTTCGGGCTAAGCTATTGCACAGTATTATAAAAGACGTGGTAGTGTCTGGGGCGGCGAATCTAGAATCTCACTATTGTGCTTTCTTCATCGCTGGCACAATAAGTGGACTGCGGGAGTATCTTCAAATTGAATGCAAGTTATCACAAGGGATTCCCGGTCTTAGACCCACTTATAAGCAACAGGCCTCTAATTGCCAGATAAAGGAATCAGCCAGGCTATCAGGAAATTTGAGAGATATCAGGGCTGCATGAGACGGTACCGCTCAACCTCTATAAATCTCAATCATCGTTATGATTGATTGAGAATATACTAAACACCTCAAAGTAATTCACAGTCCACAAGATTCCTACCGGATATACCGTCTACGAGCACTTCAGCCAGAAGAGGCCCCCAATTGTTGTCATGCCGTTCACATAATGGTGAAGATTTCCCAACCTGCCCTATCAGACTCCTTGGTACACCCACAGACAGCCCTTGCAGACGATCTCTCTGGCCGGGTCTTAGTCGCCTGTGAAGTCCCTAGGGGTGTACAGCATGAATCTAATCAATCAATCAATGTTCGTGATTCCCCCATCAAGGCCCAGTCTGCTGGTTTTTCGACTCACCCTCTTGGCCGCTTGCTTTCTGATAACGCCCTCTAATGTCTCCAAGAATTCGTAACAGTTCTCCATCATCTCAGTGACCCATTCTTTCAAGGAACCAGCCGCTAGGATGGCCTCTTTTCCTTAAAGGAAGCACATCTCTGTCTAGATCTAAGACTTAATGACCACTCCTCTTGTCGTAATAGCAGTGGCGACGAAAAGCGCGAGATGTGTAGCAGCAATACCGACACATATAGAGATGGCGTAAGGCCAGTAGACGCTGAGGCGACTGCCAAGATGGGGAACCATACCCTCATGCTCAATGCGGTCATTCTTGGAGGCCATTGTGGCCAGAGAGCCTATTGCAAATTCCGCCATATTCGCACCAACCTAATGCCAATTGGAAAGTCAGCAATCTTCAGTCCAGGTCATCCGAGTCGTAGAATGTGGATAGATGAAACTCGGCTATTGAAGTCTTTCAAGCCTCAGATGCCGCCTGAGAAGCTCAGAATGTAGAATCAAGAACACTCACATGGCTCTTGTTCCACAAGTGAATTTCCCAATCGTTGCTGGGCGTTGAGTCAGCGGCTGGAACACATCAGTGGAAGGAGCTTTTGGGCTTACCCAAAGGCGTAGAATTGAAATTGTGTCCAGGTCAAATTCGGAGAATTGCCTGAGGGTCGACCCTGTATTCCAATTGCAGAGGCTGCCAGTCGCGCCACATCATCGGAAATCTCGTGTTCGCCGCGCTCTGCGTTGACGACTTCTTGCACAGTGATCGGACACTCGTAAAAGGTTTCACCTTCTCCATGCCCAGGGTTCTTGTGAGCCCACATAATAATACAACGAGGACCGCAGCTATAAGTGGATGCTTGAGATGGAACATTGATGTCTCGATATACATATGTCGTGCCATTAAAATCGCCAGCTAATTTTGGTAGTACGATACTACTTGAGAATGAGGATTAGAGTAAGTGTATTTCCACGATGAGGCCTGGCCGCCAGTCGCATCCGATACAGGTATTAGCGAGACATTTTCGTATTCAAAATAAGGCCCTGATGAAGCAGTAATAGTTCGGTTCGTGAGCAAAGGGTAAGATCCCTGTGCGTCGTCGGGATTGTAGTCCAGGAAGCGGTAAGAGAATTCCTCGCGGCCCGCTGTCCTCCGGCAATAATACGGGTAATTATGCTTAGAGTTGAGGATATCAGATAGTTCATCGTAAGGACCGCAATCAGAGCTTTTGGCCAGTTCTCCATAGGCATGTGCGGCAGCTTGGTAGTCTTCAGGCTCGTGCCGGCAAGCATGACCTCCATCACCACCCCAGTAGCATGCAAGATTTGCGGTACTCACATTGCCAGCAATCAGATAAATACCTGTGTAATCCCGACCATCAACGAGGGAGTATGTCAAACTAATCAATGCAATTGAGACTTGAGCAAGCTTGAGATGGTGAGCGACAATATAGTAGGCGAACGAATACATTGCTTACAAGGTTGAAAAATATCTGGGAAACCATCAGTAGGAATAAAAAAAACCGTTGCGGAAGAGATGGTCATATGTGGTGATTAATGTATCCTATGGGCACGAAGATATTGAGAGGCAGCTATTTGAGACTCGTTGGGGATACACGGAAGGGTCATGTCTAGAGTCGAAGCCAAAGGGAACGGGAGGACGTGGGAGTGCATGGTCTCAAACGCGACTCACCCATGCAATGCAAAACACCAACGTCCATGGCTTAGCGCGAGACTCCACCCCAAGCTTGACGATATTTGTCAAATTTTCCCGGCCAAGAATGAGGTCGACTTCTCTAGTGCTGTGCTTCCTTTTTGCTAAGATCCACCATCGTAGCACTTTTGTTTGGTCCTTGAAAGCCTCCTGTTTGCATTACGTCAGTCAGACTTATAATTCTTCACAGGAGTGACCATGCTGTCAGACGTACGAAGAAATTAAGGCCCAGGCCAAGAGATAGCTAATATAGCATGCTTTATCAGCATCAGCCTCGATATTGATTTACTCGTCAATGTAAAGAGGGTTTTCTACTGCGACTTCGAGTGAATTGAAGGTAGTCTTCTGAGCTGAGGACATGTTGCCTTGAATCTCATATATCCTCAAGCTCGCCAGGATGCAAGTCATGAACGCCGTAGTACCAAGAAACCTGGTAGAACCTTGGATGAGAAGGTCGCGTAGTTGCCGAGAGGAACTAAAGACTGCTGTGGTCTCCCGCTGCCGCCGGACAGATCATGATTTCTGGGGCTCTAAAGCATCGTCATGAAGTTATGGGAGTTCAATATTGAAGCTTGACATAATATCAATCACCACAGCAATCTACAGCGCAGTCACTAGCAAAGGGGCAGAAACGGGGACGGAAGTCCCAGACACCCCATCTCAGAAAACAATCTATATTAATAGAGATGCAATATCCTAAGCGATTGAGATCGACACGAAGTAGCGCGTTGGTCAGCAAAAGTGGTAATTTCGGATATTGACCACTAAGACGCTTTTTGTTAGTGGATTTCAGCCCTACAGTGTCACTGGATCTAGCCGAGGGCTCCTTCTCAACCAGACAGACGTCCTCGCCATCACAAGAATCCTCCTTGAGATAGAAGTGCAGCCAACGTTGGGCTGACCAGACGTGCCATCTCATGCGTTCGGGCCTCGCTTCGGTCGCAGAGTTTATACATGTCTTAGAGCTCAGCCAGATGACGTGGTGGCATCAAAAGCTAGAAGCTCTGAGGTCGAATGGCTCCCTACTTTGTCGGTCTCGCACGCCAATAATCATCCCAAAAAGTGAAGCTTGCGCGCAGAGACGCAAAGGGATGAGTACTTGGATATACTGTCCTCCCCTCGCTTACGAGCTCTTCATCAAGAAAGCTGCTTCTTCGATGGTATCGAGGGATCACACCGAGCCATGCTCTACCACACTTCCTTTCTTTGCCGTACCCTGCTCTCTGATTCTTTGTACTCGGATAGCTTAAAGTGACCGGGCCTGAATTTCTTGCGAATCAGCTCCGAGATGACTCGTCTCCCACACTTGCAAACAATTGATGAGGGAGAGCAGCATTCACGATTGAGGGACGAGGAGAACTCCCACCAAAGTGATCTCAAGAGACACCTCCGCTCAATGACCTCAGCACGCAGAAGCAAGGGACGATGCGACCCGTGGCTCGCCAAAAGCTCGCATACGCGTGATGAACATTATTAGAATCCGAGAAACCGACGCTGCAATGACGTTTGGCGAATAGCCGCTTGTTAGATGTCGATCCGCGCTCCTACAATATCTATCTACCCCCATGCTACAATTTTACTCTAGCTGAAGATCAGAACGTGGGTCATGGCGCCGTTCTTTATTATTTTCATCTTGCTATCTAGCCTCGAGTCCATATTTGCTCTTTCTCTCCCGCCCACGCTATCCTTCGACAATCCAATCTTTCCTTCCTCGCATTCCAATACAACTTCGCTACCGATTTCGCTCACTTCAAACGTCTCCCTTTCTGCTCCTATCTTCGGCGCAAATTTCAGCCTCGCAGCCTTTGATCCCGTTGAACATGTCTCAAACAATTTCCCAACCTGCCACGAAAGATTCGGGACCAATCTGAATTTTCACAGCTGCTGTGAGGCTATCGCAGCCATCGGTGACTCGCCGGTCCCAACGAGTATGGAGTTTCTCCCAATAATGATGGTGAAATCATGATTCTGAGACATGTACCTAGGCTTTGGGGACAGACATCGAGGCTTTGAAGCACAGATACCTCGTAGGATGAGTAGCTGTGAGTGAATCACTTCCGTGGCCTCCGAATGGGTATCCTCTACTGACTAGACGGTCGTATGGCAAGTGGATGGAACCTGCGTGATTGACATTTTCCACAAGAGCGGAGTCGAGTCCGACGTTGCGAACGCGAGACAGCTACAAACAGGTCTGTACTTCTGAAGATTTCTCTCGGCTACGCTCACCGAGCGCGCTTTAGCTGCCCGGGCCCTGGTGAATCAATGTGTCGGGAGGGGGGAAGGTCATACCGGTGGATACATCCCCGGCCAAGGTATGTCCAGTCCGAGGAGAAACATCCATGTGCCTGTCCAAAGAAAAATTCAATCTGATTTCGTCACAGGGAATTCCCATAATCTGGTCCTAGTGGTACGTATACCAAACGCAGCGCCCAGCACAACCCCTCTGCCACCATTCCCCCTGCTCCAACTGACTCAGCAACCACCAGGTCAGCTCCTACACCCCCGACATCTTCTGCTACGGCTCCGTCGGATCCGGTCCGTCCTCCCCCCCCCAAATCCCCACCCCCACCTAACCCCCCCTCAGCAACAGCAGCATCCCAAGCCCTAATAGACCTAATCCCCACAACCCACACCCCCCAAACCTTCGGCCGCTCCGGCCTCCCCCACCTAACCGTCCTCCTCCCCAAAATCTACCGCCAACCCTGGCAGCCCGTCCCCCAACGCGGCACCGCCACCCGGCGCGGCTTCTACGTGCGCGTCGACGACGAAACGGGGGGCGCGAGTAGGAGCCGGTGGTTCGATGTGTGGGCGGCCGTGAACGCGCTGGATGCGGTGTGTGTGCGGGACAGGGCGGCGGGGATGGCGAGGGTGACGGGGGGGTTGTTTGTTCAGTTGGATCGGAAGTATGATAAAGGGCCCACGGATGCGGCCGGGGGCGCGGACAATGGAAGCGATGGGGAGACTGCTTGAGCGAAGCTCTCACTTGCGTGTGGTCGCCGCACTCACGACTGTTGTATACACTGGCCCACCAAATTAGAAACCCATCACAATAACCCTATCAAATCCCAATCCCCAAAAAATACCATCACCCATCCCTCCACTTCCTCAAGCCCTCATCCCTCTACAGAGCCATCATAACATCGCCATCTGCCCCCCGAAGAAATAAACGTAACCCAACACGAAACCCATCCTAACCACTCTCGAACCATACTCACCCACTCAGCCATATCAAAAAAAAGAGCCCACTCACCCAACCCCTCACCCATCCATCCCATCACAGTATCCCCCCCCTCTCCCCCACAACCAACCAAATCAAAGAACCATCCCCCCAAACCCCATCACGAATCCACGGAAAACCCGAAAGAGACGAACAGCAAGCAAGTATGATAGATGGATGAAATTGAGCCCAAGATGCCTATCTCTTCCGCCGCCCTACCACCCATCACGACGCTCCCTTCACTTTCATCAAATCCCCAATCAACCAAGACAACCGTATCAATCCCCCATGACTCCACGACGCATTCGCAGAGCCTCCATCTTCCAATCAAGACTGAGCGCCACCATACTCAGGAGGCCGCCAAGAATCATCGTCCTCGTCATACCTACCGGGAAGAACCCCCACAAGACTTCATCCGCCCATCATTCCGAGTCTTCCGAAAGCAAATGATTACATATCAATCCCCCGCAGATCACCATCTCCACCAATCCATGGCGTTAGAGGATTTCTCTAGCGCGTTACAGGCCGCCCCGTAGTACGAACGATAGGGCTGCAGGGGACTAACCATTGCAGATCACGAGGCCGTGAGCCGCATCTCACTCACATACATTCGAACCGGTCCACGTGAGCAGTCAGCTCAAAGCTAATAGTGCTGTAGTGGCGTCGATCACGCATGCAGGACACGGCGTGGTATGATGGAAGAGGGGTAAATACCAAGGGGCATGCTTCAGATTGCAAGCCCATCCGCCAATTGTTGGTGGATTTCGATAAGGCCATAGGCCGCGGTGGCTTGATGGGGAGCTGTCAGCGGTCTTTAGCGGTGGAACGGGAAGAGAAGGGAGAGGGTCGAGTCATGATGGCACGGATGGCTCGGGAGGATGGGTTTGGTGAGCGCTTTGATCACAGGCTGACAGAGTGAGCGGTAGATTCGTAGGACTCTCGCAGATGCATGATAAAGATGAAACACCTGGGGATGACTGCATCGATCCTTTCGATCAATTCCCTGTCTCCATTGTTGTCCTGTGATCACTAGCAATACAATATTGCAGGAAGTTGAGCCCCAAAAATGACGAAATCAATGCTAGCGATCTGTATTTGTACATGGGTATATATCCAAACATCTTGAAACAATGATAGTGCTGACACGGTGCATGAACCTAAAGCGGCCATGTGCATGAGGTGTGGTGGTGGTTGGTGGTAGTTGTGCGGGGTATGGATGGTGGTGTGCGATGTTGTTTGCCAGACCCGGAAATGTCCCTGCGTGGGCGCCCCGTGTTCGACGCTGATATCGTAATTGAACAGTAGTGTGGAGGATCAGACTCGATTAGGCGTGTGCGTGTGCCGTATGTCAGACCGCGCTGATCCTGAGATAAAGTTCGATATCTGACGAGGAACGGTAGGGCGGTGGTAAGACCCGGTTGTGAGAACATCTAGGCGAAAACGATTGAGTGATGGATAGAGCCAGTGTCCAGCAGCTGGCATTTGCTTGGGTTTCAAGATTCCTCCAATGATTTCTCCCATGTACGAATGTACATCATGCACTCTAATGTCATGATGACTGAATCATGCTGGTAGTGTGGGTATAACGAAGATGTGCGAAGTAGACGAGGTCGATGTGTGATTCCGAGAGGCAGTTTCCGTAAAGAGATAGAGATCTATGACTTGGGGATCTTTGGAAGGGGGCGCGAAGGGGGCGGCCCTGGGCAGGGTGGATATTGCGGCTGCGAGGGAGCGTTGTAGTAATTGTAGGACGGCATTGTGGATTGTGCGAGCATGGTGTTCTCTGTGGATAGCTCCAACTGCTTGACTGACGGTAGGCAGGCGTCTCAAGTGGCGAAGAGGCGGTGATGTTGAAGTGCGACGATATGGGTTGATGTAGGCGTGTGTAGAAGTATTCTCCGGGCTGGTAGTGCTGAGGAATGCTGGCGGAGGTGCAGGGACATGATGGAAATATATATGCAGGCACGTCACCATTGGCAGGGACAAAGGCCGCCGTTGGCCTTTCCGCTTCGAGCCATGGGACTCGTAATTAGCGGACTTGATCGTCAGCTTAGGTTTGATGACTTGAAGATATTCAGGGCCGACAGGGGCAGGGGAGGCGAGAATGGCTCAATCAAATCTCAGCCCCCCCCCGTGGAAGGATGGAACGTCGATTGATTGATGGATCGATTAAACATTCCCACGAGCGAAAGGTGACGCGCCCAGCGGTCAAGCGGTGAAAGGAAAGGAAAGAAAAGTTAGGCGGATTAATGGAGTGTAATTTCCTGGGCGAGCAAGGATTAGGAAGTGGCCACCCTGCCAAGCCTTGCACGCACAACTTGCCATTTGGCCCCTCGGCAACCACCCTCAATACTTTAGTCAATACCTCGTAAGAGTGATTGCTCGCTCGAATGGATCACGAGAATGCTACACAAATGAGAGCAGTCACCGGTGTTGGTGGTGGTTGAACCGCCATGGCTCCGTCACATGGCCCCAGCTCAAATGGCAGTCCCTTCCCAGAAGGGCTAAAATCCTTCGACCAGTCTTGCACAAACTTTGCATCACCCACTCAGATACGACACTAGGGACCAAAGCGGCGTTTGAAGATGTTCCTCGGCAGCCACGATGCTGGCTGGTGCTACTCGGCATCTACGGGGGCTGCTTACGCGGACCAAGACTCAGTCGACCCGACTGCCACCGCTGCTGCCACAATCGGGACAGGAGAGTCCAAGCAAAGGGTTCGACCCAACGCTGGCCTCGGGGGCCGGCAAACCGGCAGCCCTCACACACCCTCAACGCAATACTCTGCCTCCTGCAAGTCATCTCGCTAGGTCGCTTATCTTGCCACTCAGGAGAACAAACAGGTCAGTGGGAAAGGCGAAATTGGCCGGAAATTAGTCGTGGAGCAGGGTCGGTGAAACCGAGGCCTCGATGACGAAACCCGCCCAAGAGGAACCTGCGGAACATGCGATTGGATTGGGAGCAGACCTTCCAACGCCCGGCACATATCATCACTCTGTTTTGACTGCTTTATCAGAGACAGAGGCCCTCCGCGTGACACGTTGAGGCGCAGCAATCCCGCAGGCGCCCGGCTTACTCGACCATTGGATACGAGGTGGGACCTTGGCCAAGGCACTCGTCCTATCGTGCAGCGACCCTCCTGTTCAATTTGATCCATGGGACCCTGCTTCTAGTGGAGGTGTTTGATATTGCAGAGGCCTGCAAGCTGGACTTGGGTCGCGGGATTTCGTGATCGACAGGGGCCCTGCTCGTGCATGATTCACGACCACGTGGCGGGCATGCAGCACTAATTTAGTGGCCACACCTCAGGCCGTGCCGAGTCTACCTTGGGTCCGTCTAGGGTACCCAATTGGATGATGGATGGTCGCATAGGGCCCCCTTGGCCCTTCGACCACGGAATGCGAAACTCGGAAGCAGGGCGAACTGATTATGTCTGCACGAGTCCCAACTCTCCTAGGCGATCAAAGCGGATTCTGGTGTCAAACAAAGGTGCTCAGATCGATCTCGACGTTCTCTTTGAGTCTTTGCCCTCCTCGATTTAACATATTGGCGGAGTGGTAGGGTAATACGAAGTACGAGACGGTCCAATGGGGCAACATACGGCGAAGGAGAAAAGACCCCCGCAATAAGCCACATCCCTCGGACAAGACAGCACCTGTCAGGCTGTCTTTCAGCCGTTCAAGCAACTTGCCATCGTTCCTCCCGTCTCCTACCAACCTCAACGTGAGTCCGTGCGTGGCGATAAGCTGCATACAATCCGAAATCGTGGCGTTGGGATTGCAATCCCAGAAGGCTTCTAGATCAACCTTTAGAACTTCCTTGGCCTGTGGCTTGAACTACCCCAGGCTGAACGTGCAAGATTTATTCCACAAATAGCAATCACACATAAAATTCGGGCAAGATCCAGCGTGGTGTGGAAATGAAATGGCGGCCACTCCTGGCTGCCTTCTTGACAGTCAAACGGTAACTGCCTGACAGAGATATGCGAAACGGGTTCCTGCGCACTGCGATCCGGTAGACTTCTCTCGCGAAACGTCATGATCCCTGTCGGTCGGTTTCCTGTTTCACATGAACGCACGTCGAGATGTTTGTTTTCTGAAGTGTAGGGGGATCAATCAATCTCGATGTGCATGCAATAATAGTAGACCACGACAATGAGCTTCATTGACATCTAGCCCTCTACGCTGCATGGAGAAACGCCTTGGTGCAGTAGGGAAGAGACCCCCTTCATGGATTTCTAGCCAGTCTAGGTCACGCCATCAGGACTACCTTCAGCTGATGCGATATTACGAATGATACATTGACCATTTGAGACATCACCGCCCCATTTCCTCGTCGGAGTTGTTCAGCAGAAGGTCATGCGTTACCAATCGCAAATCACGCACTAGGCCCTCGGCCCCAAACTGATTAAGGGCCGATTCTTGAAGTGCCGTGGAAGAGCGAGTGATGCAGGCAACTTTTCTCTCCAATATTGCCTCGAAGCTTTTCTTTGTGTTGCCCCGATGTTTTACTTCATAGGAATGATGAATCTTAGAGACCCGGCCAAAGACAAGCCCTGGCTCGGTGCTGGCTCGGTGCTTATGCCATTTGGGACAACCAAGATAATCCTCCAAAAAGTGACCGCTGGTGGCGACATTCCTCCGTTATCTGTGAGATCGCGTCAGCTTTGCAACACGAGGCCAACGCGTACCAGAACCTACCTATGTCCATAACTCCACCCAACTCGGTGCTCCGAGTAGCACCGACCGTCAGCTGCAAGATAGGGAAATCCCTTTCGGTAGCATTGATGCTTCGTTTGACTGAACGGACGCAGAATAGCTGCTCATTCATCCATCATCTGGCCTTCGCCCATCTGCGTAGACGCAATCCACTCTTCCATCATGGCCTGCCCAGAGCCTCCCGCCGACTCCTTGCCCTTTGCTGTACCTCTTCTCTTTACGACCAGACACAGGATTCGCCCATATATGCTAAAGCCATCATACGTCGTGTTCAGCGCCAATTTCTTCTTATCATCCTCTCCTTCTTCGCAATCTCCATCTGCCGCTTGCGACCTCTTTCGTTTGCCGCCCGAACCTCGCACCATTCGAGCATCTTCATCACCAGACTCATCCGACACAAACAGTCCTTCCCTGCTCTCATCTTTTGTAGCCTTTTCACCAGCAGCAGGTGTCTCCGCCAACAGTACATTCTCACCCTCATCGCTTTCTTCCCTCCGCAGCCCAGGTGCGCTCTCCCCCACTTCGACCGGCGCATCCCTCGACCCAGTCAATCTCCCGTCCGTAGTCCCGATCCTCCCCCTCTCACTCCCCGCCCTTTTCTCCTTCCTAAGAACCGAATGCCTCGTACTCGTCTCCGTCAAAAAAACCGCCACCTCGAAATCATCTGTCCAAACCCCCACAAACATCAGCCCTCATGTCCCCTCTCAGCCCCCACAAAATCCACAACCTAAAACTCACCTTCAACAACAACATCCTTCCACCCCTTCTTCTTCCCCTTCCCCCCCCTCGCCCTCGCATTCTCCTCCCTCAATTTCGGCAGCACGAGCGGTCTGACGGCTGCGATGACGCGGGGGAGGACGGGGGAGCTGGCGCGGAGGAGCCAGCGGTGGGTGTCGGCGGGGTTGTCGAGGTAGATGCGGAGTTCGAGGACGGAGTGGGGGGTTATGCGGAGGTAGCGGCGGAGGGGGGGCATGGTGTGGGGTGGGGGAGGGGAGGAGGAGGAGGATTGGGGGGGAAGGTAGGGAGATAGGGCTGGGGTTGATGGCTTGATATTACATTCTAAGGAGAGGACATGAGCCTGTCCTTGTTTTATCAATTACAATATGCCTCCGCAGTTTCTCACTCCATGCCCAGTAGACATCTCGCAACAATCAAGACACGTTCCAAACAAATACCCATTCATCCCCGACCCAATCACCATGCTCCACCCACCACCCCCCACCTACCTGCTCCCCGCCCTCCGCAATCTCTCTCGCCCCTGCTACCTCCCCATTCAGCGCTCGCTCTCTCTCCCTCTCCGCGCAAGCTCCTTCACCCGAAACCTCAATACCAACGCGCGAACGACAGTATGGATCTCGCAATCACAACCGAGATCGATGTCAACATCACCACTGGCAGGAGGGGGGTTACTACACACGCTGCAACGGCGACCGGGTGCGTTTGAGGGGATGGGGATTGGTTCTTCGAGGGGAATGAAAGTCCGCAGTAGCGTTAAGAAATTATGTGAGGGGTGCAAAGTGCGTTTCTTCCCTCCTCCTCCTCCTCCACCAGCCCCCTTTCGTACCCTTCCTTTCTATTTGTTTTTCGAGAGAGAGAGACTGTAGCGGTTGGGAGACGGGGGTTTGTGCGGTTGTGGGGACTATGGCTGATGGTTGGTGTGATTAGAGTGTGAGGAGGAAGGGGTACGTGTATATTATCTGTTCGAAGAATCCGAAACATAAGCAGAGGCAGGGATGATGGGGGGGGAGGATGGGGGAGGGGAGGGAGGATGAGGAGGGAGAGGGAGAAAAGGGATGATGGGTGTAAATTATCTATGAGTCGTGACGGTGCATAGCGAGGCGTTCAGGTATCGTATGGGATGTATTAGCTATCATCTTCGGGAAAGCAAAGCGCTCTATAAATGCATAACGCCGTGAAAAATGCATCTACCGGCTTCTCAAACCATCAGCTACCTTTCTCCTCCCCCGACCCACCCCCCTGCCTATTCCACCAATTCTGAATATGCCTCCACCCAAAGAACCCCCCACTCTCCACCCCCCAAGTCCTTCGATCCCCATATCCCGCCGCGTCCTTCGCCTCCGCCTGCATCTTGCGCTGCACATCCTGTTTCCGCTCCATCTCGAGCCTCCTCTCCCTGGCCGCGCCCATCCCCTCATCCCCCTTCTCCGCCTCCTGCCTCATCCTCTCCACCTCCTTCGCGTCCTTCAATTGCCCCTTCACAGTCTCAATAACCCCCTTCCCATCGTCACGCATCTTATCTCTCCTCCTCTTCTCCATCACCGCCTCCCTCTCCGCCTCCTCCCTCTTCCCATCCCTCACCCTCCCAAGCTTCTCCCTCCACTCCCTATCCTCCCTATCCCTCGCCTCCAACTCCCCAATCCACTTCTCCCTCTTCTCCTGCGCCTTCCTCCTCTTCACCAAATCCGTATACTCCTTCCTCTTCAACCGATCCGCATTGTAATAATACGAGCCCCCCAACATGGCGACGAGGGTGAAGGACTGCGCGTAGAGACGGTAGCGGAAGAACTGGTTGGTTTTGGAGCCGTTGCCTTTGCGCAGGGAGCGGGCGGCGCCGAAGAAGGCCCAGCATGTTAGGCCGACGCCGAGGGGGATGAGGGGTTCTTCTTTGAGGCGGCGGGTGAATTTTTGCCAGCGGTTTTCGTCGAAGAAGCCGCTGAGTGGGGGTGTTAGTGGTTGGGAGGGTTGGGGAGGGGGGTGAGGGGGGCGTACGGGTCGCTGTCGAAAGAGGAGGGGAGGGGTGCGTCGGACATCTTGGTGTGGTGTCGATTGATGTTGATATGTTGCTATTCTGAGGGTAATGAGGTCATTCGGTGTCTGAGGCTCTAGAGAGGTTGAGGTGCAGAGTGCCGACAGTGACACCAAATGTTCATGACCACGAGAAAATTAAGAGAGAAAGGCAGCTTGGAAAAGGGCCTATTGCACCGATAGTAGGTTGGTGGATCGAGAGGTTGTAAATAATGTACAGCGAATCCACTCGATCTCATAACGAATCTTAGCGCGATCTCTGCTGGCTAGCGCTCCCGCAGAATTATCTATCAGTAGCGCCAAATTTGTGTTATCTTTTGCAGTTGCATCCATTGGGAAATTTGTTTTTGGCAAGAGTATTGCAATGGCGCCCATGGCAATATCTGACGGTGCCCAAAATGGCATGCCATTGACAGAGTATTCCGCGAATGCCAGTTCAAATCCCGCGGAGAAAACTCCAGCTTCTTCTCTCCTACCAGACGCTTTTCTCCTCAGCGATGGCCATCCAGACGTATGTAAAGAGACCCTTGCCCCGCTTGATCCTTTTTAAAATTTGTTAGTACCTCCGCCTCATTCTCACCTCACGCGTCTACGATGTCGTCAAAGAAACCCCCCTCACGCACGCTACCAATCTCAGCAATCGACTAGAATGCAAAGTTCTACTCAAAAGAGAAGATCTGCAGCCCGTCTTCAGCTTCAAATTGAGAGGCGCGTACAACAGAATGGCACATCTCGACTCCGAACAAAGGTGGAAAGGAGTAGTGGCCTGCTCAGCCGGTGAATGAGACAGCAAATCCGACTCCAGCGCATGGCTGAGAGAGTACAGGAAACCACGCACAAGGAGTCGCATACTCAGCTCGACAGCTCAAAATACCCGCCACTATTGTCATGCCCTCTGGCACTCCTTCAATCAAGCATTTGAACGTAGCGCGGCTCGGCGGCTCTGTTGTCCTCCATGGCGAAGATTTCGACTCTGCGAAAGGCGAAGCCCACCGATTGGAGAAGCTGCATGGCTTGACAAACATAGCTCCTTTTGACGATCCGTATGTCATAGCTGGGCAGGGGACTATAGGCATGGAGCTGCTGAGACAAACCAATCTGCAAGAGCTGAAAGCGGTATTCTGCTGTGTCGGTGGTGGTGGCTTGATAGCTGGTCTGGGAGTCTATATCAAACGTATAGCTCCTCATGTCAAAATTATTGGAGTCGAGACCTTTGACGCGAATGCCATGGTGCAGTCTCTCAGCAAGAGAGAGCGAGTCACCCTCAAGGAGGTCGGTCTGTTTGCGGACGGCGCTGCTGTCAAAAGCGTTGGCGAAGAAACATTCCGTCTTTGCCTTGAAGTCGTGGATGAGATCATCGAGGTCACAACAGATGAGACGTGTGCAGCTATCAAAGACGTATTCGAGGACACAAGATCTATTGTCGAGCCCGCAGGAGCTCTGGCTTTAGCTGGTTTGAAGAAGTATGTGGCACAGCATCCATCGCCAGACACCAACAGACAGCTTGTCGCTCTTGCTTCCGGGGCAAACATGAATTTCGATCGACTGCGATTCGTTGCTGAGCGTGCCGCTTTGGGTGAGCAAAAGGAAGCCCTGCTCAGTGTCAACATACCGGAAAGGCCTGGTGCATTTGCAGAGCTAGTGAAAGCTGTGCTTCCTCATGCTGTCACTGAATTCAGTTATCGATTCTCCAAGGCTGAATCAGCCAACATATTTATGGGTATTTCCGTCAATGCCTCTACAAGGAGTACCGAGTTGTCCGGCCTGATCAATCGCTTGAAGCGTGATGGCATGGAAGCCGTTGACCTTAGTGGTGACGAGCTCGCCAAGTCACATATCCGGTATTTAGTTGGTGGTCGCAGTGCTGTCCTTGACGAGCGTCTATACATGTTCGAGTTCCCAGAGCGACCTGGGGCTTTGGTCAAATTCCTGACTACCCTTCGACCTGATCAGAATATCTCTTTATTCCATTACCGAAACCATGGAGGCGACGTCGGTAAGGTATTGGCTGGCATCCAATGTCCCGAGGGTCAGAAAGAGGAGCTAGAAGGGTTCTTGACAAAGCTTGGGTATCCCTTTTCCGAGTGTACGGACTCGCCAACGTACAAGATGTTCCTCCGAGAGTAAACATAAGAGCCTTTCTTCCTCCCAAAATTCTCCAACCATTCGTGGCTGTGGTACTATTTCCTAGCACCATAGCTGTACCATCAGGGTGTACGACAAAAATCGCCCCCTACAGACAGGTTGTCAGGGCCCAAAACGAGCCTCAGGGTTCCTGGGTTTCTCCGCTTGACCCCAGATTTTGGGCAAGCGCCTGAAAACAAACACCCGGCGATCAATGGGCTATTTGTGGATGCCCGGGTATGATTGACTTCGTACAATGCTTGCTGGCACGACTTCTCGGGGTCGCCCAATGCTTGGAGACTTCGAAGGCCATATCATTCTTACCAGCAGACTGCTGAATCAATCTGTCAACTCATCATGTCTGGAAACATCATGACTACCAAAGAACTTCCCGATTTCTACCTAGGTATCTTCAATATGAGTCTACTGGCTGTCTTTATTTGCTTCGTTAGATGTTACCAGCACACATCATACTCTCTCATCACCTCAACCGTTCTCTACGAGATTGCTAGACAGAATGTCACTACTATCTTCTCGATCATTTCTTCGATTAAGACAGCTCTTAAGCTCTTCATTTTTCTCTTCATCTTCCGCTACTTGAGACTTGTGGTTCACATTGTTGGATGGTGGCTTTACACACCAGCAAGCTCAGCATCCTCCCCAGTTTTTCCTTCAAGTGATGTTACTGTGATCGTTCCAACTGTGGATCCGGCAGGCGTCTCTTTCCGGGAGTGCATCTCCAGCGTGATCTCAAATGATCCTACGCTCATTATCATCATCACAGCCGGCCCTTGCCCAACGGACGATGAGACTAACTTCGACAAATTGGAGCGAGAGTGGAGAGATCATCCGAAGATACATTTGATGGAGTGTGGGGTCATGAATAAAAGGGAACAATTGTGCACGGCGTTGGCTGAAGTAAGTGTCGTGAAGTCCGTTGACAGGATCCAAAAATGAAAGCCAGAAAACGAGAATTCATGATGATCCGATGACCTCAATTACCGCATTTCTTCATGGCATGTAATGATATGTTGATATGTCATAGGTCAAAACACCCATCACAATCCTCTGCGACGACCACGTCTTCTGGCCCCAAACCCTCCTCCCCCAAATCCTCGCCCCCTTCTCAGATCCCCAAATCGGCATCGTCGGCACCAGCAAACGTGCCCGTCGCGTCTCCACCACACGCTTCTCCCTCCGCTCCTTCTACAACCTCCTAGGCTGTCTCTACCTCGAACGCAACAATTTCGAGTGCGTGCACCAGGCACCCTAAATCTCAAAAACTAATAACCCCATCTACCCAGCCATCGAGCAACCCACTCCCTCACCACCCTCGTCTCCACCATCTCAGGCCGCACCTCCGCCCACCGCACCTCCATCCTCCAATCCCCTTTCTTCATCCACGCCTTCCTCAACGACTACACCTGCTTCTCCCTCATCGGCCCCCTCAATACCGACGATGACAAATTCATCACCCGCTGGAACATCTCCCACGGCTGGAAGCTCGGCTATCAGGACTGCGATGCCGCTCGCATCGAAGCTACCGTTTATGGTGAGAAAGGCGGGTCTGGGGAAGTCAATGCCAAGAATCTGCGCTGGACGCGGACAAGGTGGAGGGGGAATCTGTCGAGTTTGTTTGGGAGGGATGGTGCTGTCGTGTGGCGCCAACAGCCCTGGTTCGTATATGCGGTTTATGTCCGTTCGCTCGTGAACTTCGCACTGCTCTACGACAGCAGTCTAATCTACACACTACACCTTTCTCTCCGACAAACCAGCTTCTCACCAAGCACCAAGACCATCATTATGAGCGCCCTCGCTCTCTGCATCCTCGCGTCCAAACTCGTCAAAACGGGCGCGTATTTTTGCCGTCATGCGAACGATTTGATCTATCTACCAGGCTGTATCTTATTTGGATATTGGCATTCTTTTATTAAAATGTATGCGTTGCTTACGGTTTGGAAGATTGGGTGGGGATCAAGGGATCTTGGGGGGAAGTGAGGGTCAGTGATCATGTCATAGCTAATGATCGTGACGGGACCTGCACTAATGGCCATCACATCAGGACCGAAAATCACACATCTGACAGGAACGTCTGTGTCAGTCATGGGAGCATATGCCCGAGCGCATTCGAATCTTTGCATGCATGCGTGGATTGGAGGGGAGTCCGCATTTACGGTCGGTCGGTGGATCCAAGTCGCCTTACCTTAGTCCTTAGGCTGGAAAAGTTTCTTGGTTTGTTGGGCAGTAGGGTGGTGGTTTCAAAGCAACCGTGTCATGTGGCCGAGTGGAAGGCGCTGGCGCCAGCCAGACTGTACAATTTGGTGATGGGGAGTGGCGTTGGGAACGCAAGGATGGGAGAAATTGAGTTTAGATTTTAGTCCTGGTAGATGGGTAGATATTCAGAAGCAAGTGAATGTCTATTAAATTCGATAGCCGGCCAAGCATAGTTTAAGATCTTGTGCCTTTTTGATGATGGAAACGCAATCGGTATACCCTATCGGGACCCGTACCCAAAGCTTTACATAGTACTAGCTACTCACCTCCCATACCCTCAGTCGAGCCAACACGTCTCAACAATCCTCCTTCCTCCTCCCCATCCCCACCCCCTTCCCCCCCCTCCTCAAAACCACCCTTCACAATCTCTCCACCCCAACTCCCCTCCCTCCTCCCCACCCTCTCTCCTCAAATCAATCCGCCATTCACCATCCCTCATTCCTCCTCGACCACCGATCCCCACTCTTCCCCGAAGTCCGTAAAAACCAGGCATTACGTTTCCGGGTTGAAAACCCAGCAGGAGACAGGTCCATTGAATGTGAGTCCTGGATTGGATTTTTTCGAAGATGGGTGGGAGATTTTTCAATTGGTAGATGGTAGATGGGGCTGGGAGGGATACGAGATATGTATCAGTGGGAAGGAATGGGTGAGGGGCTCTGAGGGCGAGGGGGGAGGCGCATCACGTTTCGGGAGTGAGGGTGTAGGTCGCGATTAATTTGTTTGTGGCGGGGGGGAAGGAGAGGGGGCTTTACTTACCCTTGACGCTCTCGGCGGAGATTCCTTGTTTGAGAAGAGGGACGGTGGAAAAGGTATTTTAAGGGGGTTTGTAGTTAGAGGAATGGAGTAATGACTTTTGTTCGCAGCTCGCAGAAGGCTCCCCTAGTATATCCACGTCCAAAGCAATGAAAACAACGTCAAGCCTAAAATTACCGTTTAATATGGCAGTTCCAAAGGGAAGGTGGGTGATATTGTGGGTTGTTGCAAGTAGATTCACGCCTAATCTGTGCATTGGGACTTCGTGGGAACAGCAGAGGTGGAAGGATATTGATTTCATCGCATGCTAGCTCCGATGTCTCATGCTACTTCGGTAGCACATCCACTGCCGCTACAGAAATCCAGAACGAGTACTCGCAGCGCGACTGATCGGGCGCATGAGAAACAAGCGTATGAGTGATGGGGAGATAGGGAGCAGTTGAGGGGGCAGAGGTATCGTTACAGGGTAGAGATGAGCTTCCAAAATTCGGCGTAAGGGGTTTGTCGCAGCAACTGAGTCTCACCATGAACAGCTCTCTCAATCGCCACATTCCAGGATTAAAACACGCCCTTGACCTCAGCCGCTGCCTTTTCCTGCTTTCTCCTACCAGTAAATGGACAGGCCTGGCGTACATTCATCGGCTTCGGGGATGGCTTCTCAACCAAATAATGGCGTGAATTGACCGGGCTTGCATCTGAATTTGGTCGACGCGCTTTCTCTTCTTGTCGAACTAAGTATTGATCTGTGAGGTCGCCTTTGCTGGGTAGAGTGCATAAGACTTCGCTAGGAAAATGATTGCTGTCGACGAAGTTCTGGCAGTCGAGCTTCCAGATTGGGTTGCTGGTCCAGTCACAATTGGCTTCTTTCCACCCAAGGCTTGCTGGAGCTGACATTACAGGTTGGATGGTATCAATATTGACGTGCTCAATCTGAGAGACGTTCCCTCCCCGGACATCCTCTACAGTGATTGCTTTGGGCTGTCTGAAGATCGATAGGGCGGAGAGGATAACGTTCTTGACGAAAGCTTTCTTGAAATCTTTCTTTGCTTCTCGTTCGGCGCGCTCTTTCAAGACTTTTCTCAAAACCTTACCAGTCGAGTTCTTCGCAATGCTGTCTGTAAATACGATACCCCCGTCCAGGCTCTTGTACTTTGCCAGGTATGCGGACATGAATGTCTTGACCACGGTTGCGTTGAGTTGACTACCAGGCTTTTTGACAATGTAGGCGCGTGGCACCTCGTCAGTGCCATTGGCGATTGTAATCCCGATGACTGCACAGTCCAGAATATCGGAATGAAGCATGAGCACCGATTCAAGCTCGGCTGGTGAGACCTGCCATCCACGAACCTTAATCATTTCCTAAAAGCAGTCAGCTCCATGCATGTCCTTGGCACCACTTGAGATTCGGGGTAAGGCCCGAAAATTGGCATCGATTTGATGGTAGCCGGCTCGAGAGTCCGATACCGCATTGGGCAAAAGCGCCCAAAAAGACGCATGACAAGAAATGGGGCAATCGTTCTTACCTTCTTGCGGTCCACGATGTAGAACTTGCCATTCTCTGTATATCCAATATCTCCTGTCTTGAGCCAACCATTGGAGTCCACAGCCTCGGCACTGGCTTCCTCGTTGCCCAGATAACCCTGCATGATCAGCGGTCCTCTGATGTAAATCTCCGCGCGCATATGGTCTTCGTTGACGGTTTCTCCGTCTTCAGTAATCAGCCTAGAAATTACATCAACAGAAACCCTATGAAGATAGACGAAAACCATTGGATGAGAATCCCTCGGAGGAAAATCCCTTACTTTGCTTCCACCCCGGGCAAAAGCCTCCCTACACTCCCGGTATGATCCTTCTCTGGCCAACAGAACGTAGTGATGTATCCAGCTTCTGTCATACCCCATACCTGAATGACCCGTGCTGAAGGCACTAACAGACGATACATTTGGTCCTGTGTCCTCTCATCTAAGGCAGTGCCGGCAGACCAGACCAAACGAAGCGATTGCAGTGAGGAAGGACCGAGCGACGAGCACTTGAGGATCGACTTGATGATCGCAGGGACCATCGGTGTTTCCGTTATTTTGTGTTCGTCAATGATCGCAAGGTAACGAGCTAGCTCAAAGCGTCGCATGATATAGGTTGGAATCCCTTCATATAAGGGTGCAATGTGGGCGAGAGGGAAGGCGTACATATGAAACATGGGTAGGCTGACAAGTCTTGATACCTACCAGGCGATGAGTCCAATAAGAAGAACCAGATCTAGGGCTCTTACCTCATAAGGCTTTTGCTTGGAGTCGCTCAGGAGATGACTGAGCACGATGCAGCTGTAATGCGACATCATGGCTGCCTTGGGGAAACCAGTAGTGCCGCTAGTAGAGAGCAGTGCTGCTGTTGTAGACTTCGCTATCTCAGCGCTGTGAAATCTGATCCAATCTACTTCGCCATGCTTGAGGAGATCTTGGATACAATTGCAATTGGCTGGTAGCGTCTGATCTGCTGGTTCGAGAAAGAAGACATGTGTCGGAGGAATGCTGGATTGCTCGACCATTATCGTCACTTTTTGATAGAGGTCAATATCTGTGATCAGGAACCGGGCATTTGTGATTCGTATGTGATGATTGAGCTCCGCAGCAGTGTATGCAGGATTGCAACCTGTAAATCGTCCGCCTGCACCAATTACGCCTAGCACAAGCATCGAGTACATGATCTGTATGCGTCAGCAGTTTCAATACTCAGAGATACAGGACACAGACATCGTTGAAAGCATAGACACAGACACAATCTCCAGGCTGCAAACCCTTGGCTTGGAACCCTGCGATAAATTTCCTGACAATTGTACGCGCTTCAGAGGCTGAAAAAGACCGCTCAGGTGCATCCGCATCTATGTAGATTTTCTTGTCTTGATCATAGTCACGGTTGCCCAAGGTCCATGAGATGATGTCCGTGTTAAACATGCTGTCTTTGGGACCTTGCGAAAGTGGTGGAGACATTTCTTGTATTTTGAATCTGCGGGCGATAAGATATCCAGGATTCAGAAGCGTATGTCTCTACCACCGCAGAAAAAGGCAAGTGGGAAGGATCTGTGACCCTCGGCATGTGTTGAAAGAGAATTGTGCCCCCCGACAAGATTTGAGGGCAGTAAGACGGTAAAAGTGTGCGATGAAAGTTGTAGGTTTCCAGATTCAGTAGGAGACTGGGGTTGTTATACAGATTCACATGGAATGTGTCGAGAAACGGTCACATGTCGGTAGACAATGACACAGCGCTACTCATCCCTGTCAACACGATCTCTGTCATGCCGAGTGTATAGGATAGAGGCAATAAGAATGAGGCTATGCAAGATGTGATGGCCTGGTCTTCTGATGGACGGAGAAATAGAGGGCCGGGAGGCGGAAAGACCACTGCCGCCAAGACCGACCTTGGATGAATGACGCATTTGGAAGGAACAGACATGAGCTGGAGAATGGAAGTAGAAGATGCGAGTTGAGGACGTTCTGAGGGGTTTATGCAGGTAGGTTCGAAAGAGCATGCATGACGGCTTCGGAGATGTCTTCGTTTTGACTACATGTCCGATGGCCATGTCAGTAAACCATCTGATTTGCACCAAGGCAGGCACCAACTATTAGCAATCTCATGCGTCTTGTCGAGACTGCATGAAAGGATTTTGTGTCGATTGGGATGAGCAAATGGCAAAACGAGGTTGAGTCACCACATCGTTTGGAGGGGACGCCGGGTGGCTAGTGATCACATTGCTGAAGAAGGCGAGTGTAGAAGCAGGAATAGGAACAAACCTTGAAGTGGGTCTCAGCATCCTGTTCAATATAGATTCAGTTCGGGTTCGCATGATGACATTGAAGCTGTCAGGCTACTAGCCCGGCGAGCGCATCATGCGTCAGGATGAGCTCGGTGTACTCCGAGCTCTTTGACTTGTACATTTGAACAAGCAGGCAGACATCCTCACCTGGGCCGTGGAGGGAGTCAGCTTCAGGTGCTATCGTATGCATCATAGCCGTCGCTGTGAGTTCTGATGGGAGATGGCCTTGTCGACTACGGGTTGATGCAGGCGGAAGAAATCTGATCAGGTCAGCTCGAGAGATGTCTTGCCAAGAGAGCGCCAAGAAAATTGCGGCCACAGCTCGAACAGATAGTAGAAAGCTCTGGTAGTATTTGTAGTGTCTCGCGGACCGTCAGGCAAATATGGCTATCGTACTTGCTCTCTTTTGAAGAGATTCTGACGAGTACGTCCCCGAACGTTGGACGAGGAAGACCGAACACACCCGACATGAAATCGAAGTCTTTTGCTGCTGTCCGCCGCACAAACATCTATGCGCCAATGGATACCTGCATGGTGACGAACAAATCGCAAGGACACTCACCTTCCAAGTATCATCGAAACAGCTGTCCGTCTCTCGGATGGCGGCCAACTGCAGGCCAGTCGCGACAAATTGTAATTCCGTTCCTCGTTGACCACAATGACAGTGATCGTACTCTCATCATCCTCAAATACCTCGTACCGTTCCGCTGTAACTCCCACATTCAAAGATCCCACAACTGCACGAGGATACTTTGCTTGTTTGTTGGCGACTTGATTGAGGTATGACTGGCACAGTCGAGCTCACAAACGTCAAGTCTCGTTCTCCGCCTTGACCGCTCCGCCGTCACTGATGAAACGTACGGTAGAGTTGTCTTTCTCGGCCCCAATGCGAACAAAAGCGTTTCGAAGCTCCATTTCCAGGGCCAACTTTTGCGCCGGTAACGAACTCCGTGGTCGGTACCGTCGGGATGAAAAAGTTCTGGGTATGAGTATCTCTTGAAAGTCCCGTATTGCTGAGGGTGTCATGTCGAGTGAGCTTTGCTTCAGCAGACACCAAGGTGAGATACAAGACGATAGCCTCCAGATGGGAGGGAAGGAAATGGAGCTAAGCTGACATGACAGGAGCAATGTTCATACATGCATAGATGGAGCAACGTTTGCCCGTGTCGCCTAGAAAAAGCCGCCCCATGACGAGATACATCATATCCATTCCATTCTACTATTCGAAGCAACTAGGGCGATTCTAGAATTGCCAAAGTTAGAAAAGCGAGCTGCGCATGGAACAATATCGGTTGCGCTTGTGGGCTGTGCTGGTGACCGTGCAGGAAAAGGGTGCAATCCGGACCACTTCACACAGACAGGCTGTCGACGACTTACAACCGACGATTTGGCAGCTATGCTTTGCTTGTGTCACGGCTGAGTGATGAACGCCGATTCCTAAACTTCACAAGAGGCACACAACTTGTGCATATCGAACTTGAAGGCTGGCCTTAGGAAGCACCGAGGTCTAGCAGTAGGCTCCAAGAGTCATCTTAGGGTTTGCAATGTTTCGAGATCAGGTTTTGGAAGACCTCGACATTACGTTCTCAGTGCTAGTGTCGTTCACTAGTCTTAGTGCAGAAGATGTCCAAGTCTGGGCTCGATCAAGTCTGAAAGGCGGGGTCCCAGGAAGTTGTGATATCCTCCATATGCGAGCAGGGTTTATGTCCCCATTGTGAGCCAAAGACGGTTCTCGTAATGGTCCGCGCCCTTCGTCCAGTATCCCCACGATTTCTCAGTACCCTGCTCTCTTAAAATTCGCGGGAATACAAAGATGATGGGGGCTCCTGTGGTCCAGAACATGCTTTCGCCGGAACAACCATACACTCTGACGCTTGAACGCTTGAACGAAGGGCGTTCGTACGAGTTGTGGTAGGAGTGAGAGCAAAGACAGCCGAGCAGAAGAATGGCCCGAAATTGCGCCAGCCGTTTCAGACCCCAAAAGTGCTAAACCCAATTCGGAAGCATGATACGAAGAAGCCAATGGCCAACTATGCTTCGCATGCTCGTCCTCTTGGGCGAAATGGTTGCTTATCGCTTCCCCACCCTATCTCTCCAATTGCCATAGTAAGTTGACACGAATGACTCACATACGCGCCTCAACCTACTGAGTGGTATTCTATTATGCCTCCTTTCTATTGCAAGGTAAACTTCTCATGATGATTTCTGCTATTCAAAAGCGACGAAAGCCACATTTCTTTTCTTTCCATCTCATATCCTGATCCTTCGCTATGTTCCTTCATTCCATCTCCTCCAGCACTTTCATAGTCGTCCTATCATTGCTAGATTCTGCATCAGCAACCACCCCCCAACCATGCCCTCCCTTCCCCCCATCTCTCCAAGCCTTCTCTTCTTCCTTCCAACAACCCACCCCCCCTCCCCTCCCCAACTCCTTCACAAACCACTTCCACCAACATAAACAGTCCGCCTAACCATCCCCTCCCCCCCCCCTCCCTAACAAAACCCAAGTCCACCAACCTCTCCCAAATCTCCGCCGGCTTCCTCTACAACTCCCCCATCAGCAACAAAGTCCGCGTCGACGAAGCTTACAACCTGAATCTCGCATCAATCTTCAACTACAACAACATCTCATCCGATAGCTTGGTATCAAACACGCTATACAACTTGAGCCCTTCCATAACATCCAAGCCTATAATTCTCAGCGGTTATGTGAATCCTAATTTTTCGCTCTTCACACAGGACATGCTACGAACGAGTAATGCGGGTTTCAACGGCTTAGTCGATCGTGGGAGGAATGGTAAAGTGGCATCTGTAAGTTTGACAGGAGATAAATTCGGGATGAATCATTATTAGCTTACAAGATACTAAAGCGGTCTATCCTCTATCAAAGCGGCATTCCCGTTACGATCTACGTCGACGCCTGCAATACAGTCGTTGGTTACGATTATTTCTCACCGGATCTACGGACGAGGGTGGTCACTGAGTATTGTATTTCAACATTATAGTTGGACCGATCTCTTTAACGGTGTTTGATTTTGAGGCCTGATGTCGATTCAAGCGTTGGAATTGATAACTACTGACTTGTTGTGAGAGCACTGTTTGATGCCAAATAGAGGAAATTAGAAAAATTTAGAGGCGGATGATAAATTACAAGTCATGTCTCAACCGTATCATGTAAAGTAATTCATGAAGTATTTAGAGTCTCACAGCAATAAGTTAGCAACTCGATTATTCTAAACTAAGATATGTACACACCACCCAGCCAGCCATGCAGCCACACTATGTACCCCACTGGGCCTAGCGCAGCCCAGCCTGGAGGCAGAATCTCAGCTCGCTGGACTTCATATCGCTGTCAGACTTACACCCAAGCAGCGCAGGCCTCAAGAATTCCCACCAAGCACCCGCAGACCAATTCCACTCCATAAATGACCAATGGTACACCCCGACCTGCCAACCATGTCACCTCACAGACCTCTAACAGAGGATCCACCATGGAAATAAAACGCCGCAGACGTGGTGGTCCTAAGGTCAGAACTGGGTGTATCACGTGGTGAGTTTCCCATCAAGCACGTGCTATTGACTGAGGCGCTTTCTACATGCTCAACAATTTATTGACTCCTCCCAAGCAAGTAAATCCCCCCCAACAGCATCCAACTCCATGGTTTTTGCTAAAATTGAACATTCGTCCACAGAACCAGACATGTAAAATGTGATGAGGCAAAGCCAGCTTGTCAGCAATGTACCAGCACCGGCAGGACATGTGACGGATACGAAGGCCCAAAGCCTGTGCAGATACGATTTCACAGCAATACCAGCAGCATCGCGGCGCCAGTAGCTTCAAGTTCCCGTCATTCTCCCAAAGCTGCCGCACCCGTAAGTACTCGGATTTTCTATCTGCACAACCACAGTGAGACCCCTCTTTTGACGTGCTAAGCTCAATGAAAGCCTTCACAAGCTCTCCCTCAGCTCCCAAGGAGACCCACTAGAGAAGAGGGCGTCGGAGTTCTTTCGTTGGCAAACCGCGCCCGCATTGGCGGGCTATTTCGATTCCACATTCTGGAGTTTCTTGATTCCTCGAATTTCAGATTCTGAACCAGCGGTCCGACATGCTATGCTTGCGATCGCAGCTTTGCATGAACAGTCCGTTGGGAGTACCAAGGATTTTGGTCCTCCGCAGGCGTTTTCACTAGCTCAGTACAACAAGGCAATCAGTCACCTTAGGGGTCGGATTTTGGAGGGGGAATGCCAGCATGTCATCTTGCTCACCTGCGTTCTTTTTATATGCTTGGAGTTCATAAGGGGTAACTCAGAATTGGCTCTTGGGCATCTGCAAAGTGGCCTGAGGATATTGAGTCTTCCCAATTCGCATAAGGCGTCTTCGATCGGATTCAACAGGCCAAAGCCGTAAGTAAGAACATCATCAATCAAGGCTGATACAAGTGTCTCGATGCATCGGCCGGCTAATCTTCAGCGCAGCAAGAATTCCGGATACCGAAGAGCCGCGGACTACCAGGACACAGAGGACGATGTTTGCCAGATTCTTTCTCGCCTGAGTATACAAGCTGCGCTTCATGGGCGTGGACCAACCCACCAGGACTCGAGGCATACCTCAGCCCTCAGACATTCCAGCTTCGCTACCTTCAGCAATGTTCAGCAAGCTAGAGACGCCTTGAATAGTCTTCTCGTGCAATCTCTTGGATCAGATAATCATGTCAGCTCACAGGAAAGTCTTGCCTCTACAACGGTATCTCGCATAAGCGGCTTACTGCAGTGGGCGTCAAGATTCAAATACCTCCTCCATGGTCCTCTGAGAAACGCGAGTCCAGGACAATTGCGTCCACTTCTTGTTCTGCGGATTACTAACATTATCGCCATTGTTCTGAGTGTGACCACCGATTCTGGAACTGAAACCCCATTTGATGAGCACTTGCTTCAATTCCAAGAAATTGTCCGTTTAGGTCTATCAATCACCAATGCTGACTCAAGTCCCTTACCCTCTGACCCACAGGTAGTGACGAAGACTGACTCAACCTCGAGACCACTGGCCCCTGAGAAATCGTCTACCCCTGCGAATAGCTACATTGCTAAAGTCAATCCTTGGGCCGACAGCTTCACATTCGACATAGGAATAATTCCTGCCATCTACTACACCGTGCTCAAATGCCGCTGCCCAAACCTTCGGCGACAGGCATTGGACCTGCTTCTTGAAATACGCCCACGTCGCGAGGGCCTTTGGGACGCTCTCCTACTACAAAGAGTAGCAAGGCGTGCCATGGAGTTTGAGGAATCCGATTGCCTTCTTCCCATACGGCCAGCCGACCCAGACACTTGGCCAATGGAAGAGCAGCGCATACATGGCGCTATGCTTTTACCCGCTACCGACGAGGACGGCGCGCAGCGTGTAGGATTTACGTGGAGACCGAATGGGCTTGGAGGGGCATGGGAGAATTGGGAAGAGCCGCTTTAGAACGCGCGGTGACCATTGCTCAGACGGCTTCTGGGCCAGAGCATCAACAGACGGACGCGACAATCTGCGGTAAAGGAACGAAACTTGAAATGGAGAAGTCAAGCCAGAAAAGTCAGATGCAGAGGTCTTGTCGAAAAGCCGAATTTCAAGCGAGAAGATTCACCTTCCACCTCCAGCGGTTACCATTTGAAGCCCGTGGTCCTGATGACAAGACGAAACCAAGGTTTTGCGCTTTGTCTCTTCAATCCCAGAGCATCCGCGCAATATCTGAAGAATGGGAAGACTGTTGGCAAGATATCGGAAACGGTCGAATATGGCCAAGCGTGCCGGGCGCGTCGAATGATGGTAATGTGGCTGTTGGATCGGCCCCCATGATCTCGTTATCTAGCGTGGTAGCTCATTGGCCCCGCTTCAAGGCACAGAAGCATTGCTGCTGTCAACCATGTCAGAAGCTAAGCAAGCTGCGGTAAATTCATTGAAGGAAAGCGCCCTCGGATGCATGGATCCGTAGATCCCAGCATCCAGCCAACGAAGGGCTCCTGGCTGCTCGACAAGTACTCTTTCTATTGTTCATCCGGTTGCTGTCGAAGCTCTGCGGAAATTTGATTCGAAATAGCCTGTAAGCCAAAACCGATATAGACAAGCACACCCGAGATGCAAGAGATAAAGGGTCTCAGATAGATGCTCTAGTCTGAAAGAGGCTTAGTGGCCAAGAGTGGCTTTCGAGTGGAGTCTGCCCCTAGATGTGGAAGTCAGTGCTAATGATCTCACTTGATGACTATGACTTCGTGGCCACCTTCAGAGCAGGAAAAAATGATGAGATGTATATTGTAGAAGCTCGGTGCATCGATTCGCTCTGAAGTACGTGATACATGTAATGAACAACATCACTTCAATCATGGAAGCCTGGCGACCAGGTCAAGCAGGTCAAGCAGTTCTTGCCGCCTTTCGATGACGGAGCCAAGGCGCTAACGAGGCTAGTTTCATGCCCCCCGCAGTCGAGGCGAGGGCTTCGCCTCTAAGTATTCCAAGCTTTCTCCTCTTCTCATCTTACCACTCTCCACCCCTCTCACCCACTTACATACATCAGCTTCATCCTCCTCCTTCAAGACCTCATCAGAAACAGAAACCGTTCCCATCAGTAAATACACCAGAATAGCAATCATGACGGGTGCTATGGCGGCTCTCAAGAGCTCACCCCAAGCTACAGTGACTCTGCCTTCCCAGCCGCCCCCCAACACAGACTGACATTGTCCCAGATTGTACCCGGCCCCAGTGTCGAGTACCAGGAAGCTGGCGAGGTTGGCACGCGTACCCTATGGTTTGTTATACTATCCGACGTCGTGATGCAAACATACTGAGAATTCCTTCAACAGGGTCGTGTTCGTCATCATGCTCATCAGCAGGTGATTCTCAATCAAGCCCTGAGCAGTCGTGGACCTTGCTAAAGCCAAGCAGTGGTGTATTCTACGCAATGGCCTTCCGTGTACCAGTGGTAAGCATCCCTACATCTGATCACACCTCCTACAAGTGTCTGTGCTGACCTCGACCTCAGCAAAAGCGCTTGTTCCACATCCTGACGGCCTTCATCACCACCTTTGCCACTCTCTCATACTTCGCCATGGCAATCAAGGATGGCGTTGGCCACAACGAGATCACCTCCATACACCGCTCTGCTGGCCACATTCCTGATGTCACCGAGACCATTTACCGTGAGGTTTACTGGGCTCGTTACGTCGACTGGAGTGTCACTACCCCACTCCTCCTCCTCGATCTTTCCTTGCTCGCTGGTCTGGCTGGTGCCAACATTCTCGTTGCTATTGTTGCCGATATCATCATGATCTTGACCGGTCTCTTCGCCGCCTTCACCGTCGAGCAAGGTCCTAAGTGGGGATGGTACGCCATGGCTTGCATTGCCTACTTGATAGTCGTCTACCAACTCGCAGTCAATGGCCGCGGCGTTGTTCAGAACAAGGATGCCAAGACAGCCACCTTCTTCAGCGCCATCGCCGGCTTCACATTGATACTTTGGACCGTTTACCCAATGTGAGTCCAACGAATTATTACGCTAATACAAAACATTAACGAAGTACTAGTGTCTGGGGTGTTGCCGATGGCTCTCGTATTGCCAGTGTCGATGCTGAAATCATCGCCTACGCCGTTCTAGATGTCCTCGCCAAGCCTGTCTTTGGCTTCTGGCTGTTGTTCACCCATGATGCCATGTCTAAGTATGTGTTCCCTTGACTCGTCCACCGTGTACTAGCTGATGTGTTCTCAGCACTGCTTCCGTCGAGGGCTTCTGGGCTCACGGTATGACCAAGGATGGTGCCATTCGCGTTGGTGACGATGACGAGGGCGCGTAAACACGTCGATAAACCCAGCTCTCCTCAGGTTATGATCTGTTGCATATGACCTTAAATAGAGCTCTCACAATAACAGGATCAGATTGAAAAGCAAGGCGGATGGTATAGTTGTGCATGGGTGGAGAAGATTGCGTGCTGAAAGTTGATGCTGTGCATATTGAAAACGAGGGGCGGTAAAATGTGGCTTTTCAAGATTTCCTCTTTCTCGTCCCTCCCTCTCTCTCATCTCTTGACCCGCTGTCTGCAAGATATGTAAACTAGTAGTAGCAGCAAATGCATTGTGAAAATTTCGCCACTCACTTGGACCATTTTACTCTTGTTTTTTGGATTTTCAAAGAAGAGAGGCTATTCTACTAGGGTTATGGTACGTTACTGTACTTGGTACAAAGCCTTCAAGTACATGGATTGCTGATTGGTGGTATCTGACTACCCAAGGGCTCCAGGCAAGACGTTCCAGGCGGACATTGGCTTCTACTGCATTACTTTGAAACGCAAGAGGGATCCAGATGCAGATAATTGAGAGCGATTCAATGTCCAACCAAATCAGATGCCACACCAAGTTCCCAGCAAGGCTCACTTGGTCACCACACCATCCCGTATTGAATGGTAAGGCTGATGAGGGGAAATTACATGGACAACGTAATAGCAGCCACATGGGTGTCAGGTTGGACGAATAGAATCCCATCGGTCGTCGCCTGATCACGAGGGGAGGTATCCTGCTCAGCTCTCCTCCGCGCTTTACCGAGACCCGCTTTGCCTCTTCCGGCCAATGCTGTCAATTCAAGATACTGGATGCAGTATGACTTGAACAGACACTCTATGATTAAACATTGCCATACACACTGCTTGCAATCATTGTGGTCAGCCTGAGATAATCTAGTGTCTTCGGCGGACTTATCAACAACCTGATTGTGGGGGTTCAGTCCGAGTTCTTAAGTTTATCTCAAAAATGGCAGTCGCTTGGTAGGCCAGTACCGCCTCTAGCCGAGTCGACATCATAATGGGTAAGGAAGTCTTTCGATTGTGTGTCTTTGAATATATGGAGTGAGATGTGCTGTTCTTCTTCTCTATATTCAAGACATCTCGCTTTTGCGGAGCATCTCGAGCACCTGACATTTAAAGATTGAGTTCACAGAAGCTTGGATGCTTTTACAAACTCTCTAGATTCTTCGACCAACTTCAACAATAAAATTCTATACGCTTCTCCCTTTCTCAAGGGTCCCTTTCAAAACAGGAACGAGTGGAAAGATCCATCTTTCATCCTGTGAAATTGCATTTTCTCATAAAGCCATCAGTTCCGCAGCCGCTTAGAGTGGACTCACGACAGGCATTTCGGTACTTAGAATCAATATCTATTGATAGGGTAAACACGGAGTTGCACTTGGGCTAGCTCAAATCACTGTGCGTTTCTCACTTTGCGAATGAAAGAAATCCCTTGTGGCTTTTCTTGGATTTCCCGGTCATACTCCGCTCATCTTATTATGTCTTCGACTAATTGTAGGCCTAAAGCCCAGCACTTTCTTCATCATTGTGACCAACATAAATATCACACATTGTGATAAACGCATCCTTTACCATTCACACCAACAACATTGACACCAAGAAAACTTTGCGAAATTTCTCCACAAATAGGCAGTGAAGCAAGCTCGAGATGTCACCTTTATTCTTTCATACGCCTTCGGACAGTTCGTCAGAAGATACCAGCTCCAAGACCTTCGCCATGCCAGCTCACTATCCACCGACTCCCCCGGGATTCTCGCCGTCTGGTTCCCATTCTAACATCACGATGGAGGAATGGGATTCTCTTTGTACCCAAGTCCACAAGAAGCGGCCTGTGTACGTGGATACTGACTATCTCAATCTCGCTGGTGTTGCTGCTGTTTCTAGGTAAGTTAATTCTTCTGTTCCTCGCTTCCGTGTTGCTCTACCATCAAGAATCTTCACCCTATAAAACATTTGCAGAACTATAGATACATCTATTCTTTGCTAAGTGAAGATAATGAGCGATGAGAACAGTGGTCAGATGGATAGTCTCATGAGCGATTGAACTTTACACACAATTCTCTCAAGTCAAACAACCTTTTGCTGACTTCTCGTGCTGATAGGCATTCAACACGAGTCGAGCTTGGGAACACCAGTGCTGCAGTGATGCGTCTCAATCAAAGCGTCAATCTGCTTTCAGAGCGACTGGAGGAGGGTGGTGATCTCTATGGTAGGAGTCGATCTGGGAATAAAATGCACTCTCACTGATGGTATTGATAGGCATCACTACTGGTTTTGGCGGTAGTGCCGCTCAGCGTTCGACTAAGACCCTGGACTTACAGCGGGCTGTGGTACAGCATCAGCACAGCGGCATCCTTCCAGTGACAAAACAAGCTGGTTCCATTCGCGCCACATTCAATCACTCGGCAGGAGCCGATTTCATGCCCGAGGCCTGGGTCCGGGGAGCCATGCTCGTTCGATGCAAGTCCCTGTTGGCAGGTCATTCCGGTGTCCGATTTGAGATCATTGAAATGCTGATGGCATTCCTGAACAATGACTTGGTCCCATTGGTGCCACTACGAGGGTCTGTCTCCGCGTCTGGCGATCTTCAGCCTCTTTCTTACATCGCGGGTGCCCTGGAAGGTAACCCAGATATTTACCTATGGACTGATGACGGCAAAGGTGGTCGAGAGCTCATATCGGCAGATGTCGCTCTTGACCTGCTCAAGCGCCAATCAATTGTATTCGCACCCAAAGAAGCACTCGGAGTCCTGAATGGCACCGCGGTATCGACAGCTGTTGGAGCATTAGCTCTGCAAGAATCGCACCATTTAGCTGCATTCGCCCAAGTCCTCACGGCAATGGGGGTTGAAGCGCTCCTTGGATCAGTAGGAAGCTTCAACGACTTTTTCTCCCAAGTCCGACCCCATCGAGGTCAAGCCGAAGTAGCCAAGAACATAAGAGGATTCCTTCGCGGCTCCAAGCTCGCCCGCCCAGAAGATGCCGACGACGAATGCCCAGGCGGCCTAAAGCAAGACCGCTACGCTCTGCGTACATCTCCCCAATGGATCGGACCCCAACTCGAAGATCTCGCCCTCGCCCACGAGCAAATCACCATCGAATGCAACTCTACAACCGATAATCCCCTCATCGACGTCGAAGGTGACACCATCCACCACGGCGGCAACTTCCAAGCCGTCTCCATAACCAGCGCCATGGAAAAAACCCGTCTATCCCTCCAAATGTTCGGCCGCATGCTCTTCTCCCAATGCACCGAACTCATAAACCCAGACCTCAACTCCGGCCTGCCCCCAAACCTCGCCGCCGACGAGCCCTCCACCTCCTACACCATGAAAGGCGCCGACATCAACGTCGCAGCCTACATGTCCGAGCTAGCCTTCCTCGCAAACCCAGTCAGCGCCCATGTTCAAACCGCAGAGATGGGCAATCAAGCCATAAACTCCCTCGCCTTAATCTCAGCTCGCTACACCCACACAGCCATCGACACGCTCTCCATGATCTGCGCCACATATGTCTACGCCCTCTGCCAAGCTCTCGACCTCCGAGCCATGGACCTCCAATTCCGGACGCTCCTCCCCGCATCCATCTCGACCATAACCACCGAGATCTTCTCCCCCGCTTTCCCTGCCTCCTTCCCCCTGCTCTCCACCCTGCACCCTCTCCTCCACTCCACAATCCTCACCCACCTCCTCACAACCACCCGTCTCGACTCCCCCGAGCGTTTCCATCAAATCGCACATTCCGCCCAATCGCCACTGACCACCTATCTCAGCGCGCATCGCTCTTCCGTCAACCCTGCATTCGACGTCTTAGGGAGTCTTGAGCGCTGGACGAATCAGATATCTTCGACGTTATGTACACTTTTTAATACGAGTCGAGATTCGTATCTCGCTCAGCCGGACGCTACGCCATATCTTGGGGCGGCGTCGAAGGTTATGTATCGGTATGTGAGAGGGGAGTTGGGGGTGCCGATGCATAGGGGTTTGGTGGATCATCCGGATGGGGAAAATGGGAGGAAGACGATTGGGAGTAATGTTAGTATTATTTATGAGGGGATGAGGAGGGGGGAACTTTATGGGGTTGTGGTGGGGTGTTTGATGGAGAATTCTTGAATGATGTGCTAAGGCTCTAGAAAGGCTGCGATCAAGGCATAGGATGAATGTGATTCCTCTCGTACAAGCATTTGATTCGTCATGCATCTCTTCTTTCCTTAAGCGATACCTAGAAACAGAACGCTTTTTCTGCATCAAAGGCTTCGAAGTCTATTCCTTGATTATCAGCGAGGTTTCAGAATGAGATATCGACGCTCGCAAAGAAAGAGTGATGATTTCGATGGGTATCTAAATCTAGGAACTTGGCTTCGGACGAAATATCACCGAGATTATTCTGGACTTCTTGATTCCCACGAAAGTCACCGTTTACTTCGGGAATAATCGTATATGTTACGTTACAATGTAGACAACACACAGAATCCTACTTCCAAACAGCTCCCGCCCCACTTCCCAGTCCCAAAGACTTACTATGGGCAATCAAATTACTTGATAATCTCTACTATCAATGCATGATTCAAGATTATTAATTCAATGCATTAGCCATACACGCTGGAATAATCGCGCTTCGTTCCTACGCGTTGTCGCACTCTCTGTATTAGCTTATACTGCGCTGATTAAGCGATGCTGGAGATCTAGCTAGCGATTTTGTAAAGGAGTCAGGAACAGGATCCTATTCCATTTGGATTCTCGGATTGTGGAAATGGCTCGGTTTCACTTGTTTCGTAAGCTTGCTTTTGGGGTATTGTTTCTCAAAAGTGGGAGTGAGTTGGGGGTTGATGTTCAGAAGGTGTGGCCACAGCAATACGCTGCAGGTAATTCGTGCAGTATGCAAGGTTTTAAAAAAGGCTCGGTGATGCTGAGGATTTTTTGATGATATGGTGTGGTGAGACGGTCTATTTCTCTGCATTACAGTATGATAGATCGTATGGAACGCCGCATGCGATGCTAGTATGTACATCATTGTATGGATGCTGATGGATGTAGAGTACATTTGGTACAATATGACATTAAAGCGTGATCTGACACCACAAATCTTGTATTGCAGACTCGCTCCCACGATCACACACAGCCACGCCTCAGACCTCCCCGATTTTATAGCCCCCCACACCCTGCTCCTCATCCCGCTGTTCCCTATCATGATGATCAACCTGCACATCGAACGTGTTCCGAATCTGATTCGGCGGCAATATCCGCTCCACGCTCTCCGGTCCCACGAGATCGACCGTGTCGGTGGGATATTGCTCTCGGGGCGCTTTCTTCATGCGCGCGCCGGAGTCTTTGGAGACGGAGTGCAGTTTGTAGCTGCTTGCTCTTCGCTCGCGGGAACGGCCTTGGCTGGGTTGGCGGCCGGCGATGAGTTGGAAGATGGGGCGGAGGGTGGGGAGGTCGGCGGCTACTATTATGAAGCTGGATTCGATGCTGGGGGGGTGTTAGTAGACGGTACTATATGCAAGTTTTGGGGGAAGAAAGGGACGGCTTACGAGGTCCATATTAGTAGATCGACAGTGGAATCTGAAAGAGGTTAGAGATTTGCTCGTGCAGGTTTTACGCTGGATACTGAACTTACAGGTGTGGTCTGAATGATCGTAGAGACCCTGGAGTCGTGTACATTTGTAAATGGCGAGTATACCAGCACTAAAATGTGGTGAGCTTGACAATGCGCTTATCAGGCAGAGATTGCTCACACAAATCCAAGACTCAGGACTGCACTCAGACCTATCTTTTTCTTTGTACTAATGCTCAAATTATACAGGACCGTCAAAGGATATGCGGCGAGATGGATGTCCGTAGAAGCGGAAAAGGCTTTACGCGGTTAGCGCGGTATGGACTAGACTTTCAAGAGTCATTCTTACCACCAACAAAAGTAGAGTAATTGATGAGCACAGAAGGTTTCCAGCATTTCCCTTTAGCGGCCGGATTCCATAGAATTTCAGGTGGGTTGCATTGCTGCCAGAGCATCGCGGCGCATATACAAGACAAAACAATGCAGATGATGGACAAAAAGTACATGAAAACTCTCTGGGCTTTGCCAGGATTCAGCAGCCGTATCAATAAGATTGCAACGCCCAGCTTCGGGACTGAGAATGCTAAGATCCCCGGAATAAAAGCGATGCTGTTCCACCTGATGGCGTTCGATAGTTGGTGCGGCTCGAGGTAATATGGGTGTCTGCCATTGCCATTTTCGACCGCAATCGCGACGAGAATGGCGTAGGTTAAATTGAAACACTAGGTGAGGTATTGTCAGTGTCTCGGTAGGTGAGGAACCAGGGACGGTGACATTAACCATGGCAATTACAATCCAAAAGTCATCCCATCCTGGATTCCGCGTCAATCTGAGGCGCGTGAAGAGTCGAAGGAGCACTGTGATCAAGGCAATTGATGTGAACACCCAAGTCACCACCTCAACGGTGGGCCCTTGATTCCGATCACCATCTGTTGGGACTTTGAGAGCCGGTGGTTGGGACATTGTAACGATGTTTGGATGGAATCAGGAGAGAGCGTGACTTGACACATATGAGAAAGAACAAATGTAGAGAAGTATGCTGAAAGGGAAGAAATCGTCGAGCTTCGGGAATCGTCATATCGCTCCATCGATTGGACGGTCTTAAGTGGAACGCTGGTCGGTGAGAAGAGAGCGTGCCACTATGGGATAGCATGGCCGGCATGATACAGCTTACGGTCATAATGTATCTTCTACTGTTCCTTGCAGGTTAGCATGTGTCTACCCCATACGCATGCACACGTATGATGGAGTACCGAGAGTAGGAGCCGGGAAAGTGACAGCGGGAGAGCGGGGAGAGCAGGGAAAGCATCCAGAGTTTCTTTTATCTAGTAACGGGTCCTAATTCTTTAGGCGCGGGTATATCCCACCGGGCGATGTGGTGGCCGTGCGGTTGGCTGGGTGGCTGGGAGCCTGGACTTCGTATGAACTCCCTACCCTGCGTCTTCCTGGCTGTTCACTGCATTGAGTAGTATGTCTCAATGGAGTAGGAGCACGGACTCGTGCGTGTTTATCACAGATCGTGCATCATGCAGTATGCATCTCGCATTCAATGCGCAGCAAGAAAAACAAGGACCATGCAAGATTGAAGCGCTGCGGCAAATGACAAATGGCAAATGGCAAATGGCCTTTCAGTCTGATCCTAAGAGTCCTTTCGTCTGATGTCCCCCGTTTTTGCCAACCACATACGACTTGCAGCATGTGGCTATCCACTTCAGTCAGACCGAGTCAAACCTTCAATGATGGTAACCACGCGGAAGAGGACGTCCCCGGGCTTGGCGATGTCCAATTCTGCCATCCCAATTGATCTCTTGGCCT
>JAABUP010002124.1_pt1 | contig 39719 bp, 48 predicted proteins | sample 5559201 | NCBI WGS metagenome assembly JAABUP01 (sample SAMN10711887, study PRJNA513373) | rock metagenome | isolation source: Antarctica rocks | place: Antarctica | reverse complement strand
AGTAATGTAGAAGCATGTTCAATGCACAGAGAGAGAGAAGCACAGAAGCTATGTTCATAACAAATTGGCACGCATGCATACATAAGAAGCAGGTGCAAAGCTCCATCAGCATAGGTCTGCATCTCAGTGAATTGTAACTGGCCAATGATGAACTATGTTGTCGCACAATTTATATCTACAGAAAGCAGCAATATGAGAACAAGCGCAAATATGCTTAGAGTAGTTGGATTTCAGACCTGAAGCTGAGAGGAATCGCCTGCAGACTGTTCCAACAGTGCCTGATGCTCTTCAGTGCTGCGCCGCCAGTGCTTCGCTTTGTCCACAGCACTCTGTAGACCCTGTCTACCTTCTTGTGCCAGGGCCTTCAGGCTCCTGCATGCAAACATTGAAGGTCAAGCACGGTGTTAGGTTCTTTCACTTGATGCAGCAATGCCTTGATGCTGTCGCAGTCAGGCCTCAACTGCACATGTGATGAGACCTCAACTGCGAAGTGTCCGCCAAACCTGACAACCCTGGTTGGATGGTGTGCCTGCTGTATACCCTTCTGATGGCACCAGGTGTCACAAGCATGATTGCGTCAACAGCGGTGAGCACTGGTGTGAGCAATGGCACAGGACGCTGTTAGCATAGTGTCACTGCCACTTCAAGTGTAACTGCAGCACACAAAGTCTTTTGGATAGGCTCAAGTCATACACTGAACTTGAAGAGGCTTACATGCACTCAGACTGATTGCTGTCCAGCTGCTGACTCAAGCGGTGTGATTTTGCCTGCTCAGCTCTCAGTTGCTGTTGGGTTGAGGTGAGATGGTCTGTAAAAACAGATGTGCTGGCCACCAGTGCACGCATCTGAGCAAGTGTTTGTGCCAGCTGGGCAGAAGCTGCATCTAGCTGCTTGCTCTTGTCTGTCACCTGTGAATGAAGCAACACTGTTATCAACTGATCACACACGCTGCAAGAGACATGATCATGATGCTATACTAGCCTGACACAGACTGCAAAGCATCTGCGCAAAGCTGATCCACATTTGCTTGATGCAGCAACGCCCAGATGCTTGAGCGTGGTAAAGAAATCAGAGTGCCAGCTGGCATCATGCAAGTACCAAGCAATGCCATGAATGATCACAGATGGCACAGACAGCAGTTGAAGCCTCACCTGGTGTTGCACATCTCTCACTCCCTGAGCCAGCTGGTCGCGAGACTCAACATTCAGGCTGCTGTCTGCTTCAGCCAAGTTTTGAAACATTTGCGCTGCGACACTTGCTCTAGTCAAGGCGACGCCCCTTGTACCATGGACATGTTCGCGTCCCATGGTGGAGCCAAACAGAGGATTGTCTAGCTGGGTGGTGTCAAAGTCGTTGTCAAAGCTGCTGAGGTCATGCTCTAACTTTCCGTTGCCTGACACAAAGCTATCCAGGTTAGCACTGTAAGCAGGCTGATCCAGCATCTGAAAAGAGACCGTCTGCTTGGCCTTGGGCTGCAAGTCAAAAGATGGCCTGGTCCCTACAGTGTCCAGGGAGTCCCTGTTTGCACGGTCGCCAAAAGTGCTTGACCCTGACACATCAAAAGATTGCCTCCATGCCGCCGCTGGAAGTGGCGAAGCCTTGTCAGGCTCCTCAGTAATGGGCTCTACGTCGCCCTCCTCTGCTGGCGCCTCTCTGGGCTGCAACACTTCCACCAATTCAGCAAGGTGCGAGCGAACCTCGACTGCCTGAAGGACAGCCTCACTACACAACGACTTGGTCGCCTGCAGCTGCTCGTCCTTACTGCCTGCTGCCACCTTTGCGAAGGGGCTGATGGTCGGCGGTGCGGTCGAGGATGTGGCACTCAACTGACCTTGCAGCCTGTCCATCATCTGCTGCAGCTCATGGCAAGCTGCATCAGACTCCCGTGCCATGTTGAGCAGGGCTGGCCGTACGCCAGATATGCCGTCGCCCATCTCGCTTGTGCCACCTTTACCATCACCACCAAGTGCGCTGCCTGGCGCACTATCACTAAAGCTGCTGAAGTGCTGCGGCTGGTCAGGCACGCACCCCAAAGCAAAGCTGCGCTCTTCGTCACCCTCGACTATCACCCCGTGCTTGGCCAGCTCGGCTCTGAGGAAGTCATTCTGCTGGCTAAGCTTGTCGCAGATCTCATGTGCGTCTATGAGCTGGTCATGGTGCCATGCCATGTCCAACTCCATGCTTGTCTGCTGACCTGGACTTGTACTGTTGATCCCTTGCAGTGTCTGCAGCAATGATCATTGTGTGAATGGTGACACAGTACCAGGGAAACCGTAGAAGCATGTCATTCAGAGGCCTACATAGTCAACACACATCTGACATGCAGAGCCTGCACAGCTGGCTGGTATTTTGCGATATGTAGAGCCAATCTGCAAGCTTTATTGCTGCATGCACCACATGCATCAATACAAGGAAAGTGTATAATGCTCACCTGCAAGATAGGATGAGTGCCAAAGTCATCATTGTTTTGCACCTCTTCCCCATCAATTTCAGCAAGCTTTCGCTTCCAAGGCATGAGCAACTGCTTCATGTTGTTCTTCACATTGTGCATCTTCTCATACCCCCTTGAACCAGTACTGAAGCTCTTCATCAGAAGTCGCAAACGCAAAGGCCGTTCAGACGATGAGGATGGAGAGCCGCTGCCGGACGCCTGAGAACATTGCACAGACTCACATGAGCTCACAGGAATCAGCAGAAGCAGACTGCAGGGCCTTTCTGGCTGCAAATGCTCTCACTGGCTGCCTTGCAAGATGATTGTTGATTTTGATAGCTGCAGAATGAAGCATGTGTGTTGTCAACGATGTGATCATGTGTCTTGAAGACAAGTGTGACCAAAATTACCCAGTGCCGCTATCAACAAGCACCAAGCTCAAGTGCATACTGGTGAAGATCATTTGTGAAGTGACATCTCCTCATGGTGGGGGCACATCTTCAAGCATGTGCTCAGTATTGACTTGCTTTACATACATGGAACTCACCAACAGAACAAGCCCCTAGGCGGCAAAAGCAGCTTACAAGCCTGGCAGCATAGTGCAATGTTACCTCAGACTTGAACTGCTCCACTATCTGCTGCAATGCCTCAGCCTCTTGTGTCTTGTCCTGCAACGATACAGCCAGCAATCGTACTTGGATCTGCAGCTCTGGCACCAGCTCTCGCACATCCAGCAGACCCTCATCCCCTTGTGTGCTGGTGTGGGTAGACACAATGCCATCGCCCTCAGGGATTGGTGCTAGCCTGTGCGCCGCTCGGTATGGCTGCAACATGTTGTTGTCGTCAACATCGCTGCCGCTAAGCTGGGGCAAACTCTGCCCATGGCCCGATCCAGAATCAAGGAGTAGGCAGCTACCAAACGACTCCAGGGCGCAGCCGAGACTGTTCATCTCCTCAGGTTGGTATTGAGAGTCTGGTCTGGTGAAGGTGTCAGACATGCCAGCAAAGTTGTTTTGCATGGCTGCAATCTCGGCCTTGAGGGACCTGTTGAGCTGCTGAACATGCTCCAGCTCTGCTGTGCGATCGCTGGAGGCTGCATGCAGGCGCTGCTGGAGATGCTGGACCTCTGCCTCTGATGCTTCACACCGAGCCTGCAGGACCAGTGTATGCCTTCAGTCATGTTTCTTTGTCGTCAGGGCACTGCCACTACCTCATGTAATGATTGTAGCAACCACGCTTTGTTGAAAATAACTGTTGGCGGCTGTACATGTACACGTACAAGTACAGACCCTCCTGATTAGCCCTAGACACCAGAAGATCTAGCAAAGGTTATACTGTGATTGCCAGCCAGTTATAAACTTCTGGAGGTTCTATTTCCTGTGAAATCAAGCCAGAGCACTTGGTGTTGCAGTTGGTCTGACCCACAGAACAGCATTGAAGGGTTTTGGTTGTGTAACCTGACCTTGCTTGACACTATCAGCAAGACAACTTTGTGCGTACAAGGCTTAGTTTTGTGAATGGCTGGTCGCCGCTGTCTGGCTCAAGCAAGACCACAGTTAGACAGCAGCTACCAGCCATTGCAAGACAAGGCATTGTAATCACAGAGCATACTTCCCTTCAGTTTGTGCTGATCACAGTTCTTTTAAATGTTACAGATTTACACCCTGGGATGTTGAACCAGATGTGACTCATCAGAGCCCCTGGCTTGCAGGCAGAGGTGATGCATTGTGCAACAAATCCAAGCTTGTGAGAAAACTGCCCAAACAGAAGCCAAATGATAATCTACACACCTGTAGGTGGATGAGGTCATCATGACTACCAAAGCTGGGGACGCCCTGCTCAGAGTGGCGATGCCCTGTAGTGCTCCTGCGGCCCGTCTGTGAGTGTGTCCTCATGAAGGAGATGTCTCCTGAGGATGACAGGCGCTGCAGCACCTTGATCTCCTGCCCAGATGCTGCTGCTGTGCGCTGGTGCTTGGCTGCCACTGCCTGTGTGGCTGCCAGCTCAGCTTGCAGCTCATCCACCTCCACCTCCAGCATGTTGATGGTGTCATTGGCCTGTGCAACAGACATGAGAACAGTTGTGCATGAGCCAGGATGGGCCAAGACTATGTTCTGCTGTCTATTTATGCTGACTGTGTTGAGCCTCAGCAATTGAAACCAGGAGATGTGAGGCAAACGTGAGCAGCCTTTGCAGTACATCCAGTCCAAGGCTTTTGTAGATGCAACAAATAAGCTGGACGACCTGGTGTTTGAAGGTAGGCACTAATGCAGAGAGGTTGCAATGAACAGGGTGAGCATTGTTCAGAAGTGAGAAGCAAGTCAGCAAAAGGTCACATATGCGGCAAATACAGGAGGCAGCACGGCTCTGAGTCATGGTTCTGTTATGCCAGGCTTGCTGTGCCATTGCAACAGATATGTGGAGTCAGATTGCAAGACCAGGGCAGAAGCTTCAAAAACGACCATGCTGAGTCAGTCAAGGTGTGGTACCTGCATCCCACTCATTGACAGCCTGGGGTTCAGGGGAGAGCCCCCAGAGCCTCGACGGCTAGACCCTGGTCCCTGCCTGGCACTGAAAGATGGGCGTGGGGACAGCAATCGGGGGTTGGAACTCCCGTGGTCACTCCCCAGGTCGGCCCCATCAAACCCCCAGCTACCCCCTTGACTCAGCATGGCCTCTTGCTGCTGCTGGGCGGCCAGGGTTTGGGCAGACCTAAGCTGGGACCGCAGCTCTTGGAGTTCTGCCTCAACAGCAGGTGAGTTTGTGCGGTTGTGCAGCTGAGTCTGAAGCTTTGCCAGGTCAGCATGGGCAGTGTCTGCCTGCTGCTGGGCTCTGGCAGTTGCAGCAGCAGCTGCTGTCAGGTTGGCCCTCAAGTCATGCACCTACAACCAAGGACAGCTGCGTTCAGTGAGAGCAAGCGCGGTGAAAAAAGACTCAGCGATTGCCGCAGTGAGTGCCAGGGCATGCGCTTGGACAGTTACCAGAAGTTGGGTCTTGGTTGGTACCATGTTTGCATCAGGCTTGCGGCGAGTAGTAAGACCGGTTTATAGAACAAATAAGGAGGATGTGTGGCCGACACTTCACTGCCTTCAAGCCAGTTCCTCTGCAAGAGCTGCTTCATGATCTGTGCAGCTCAAAAAACTATACGGCAGCTTGTCCCACAGCCACAGGTGCATTGCCACAAGTCTGATGACACCTTGACACTGGCATCTCCTCATTCAGAAATTGCCCGACTCCATCGGTAAGTTGACCCATACCTGTTTCTCCAGGGCTTGAATGACATCAGCAGCCTTGTTGCTCCCTCCCTGGTTCTCTTTAAGTCTCAGCACCTCTGCCTGCTGGGCCTCCAGCTTTTGCTGCAGGTGTGAGACTGCATTCTCAGACTCAGCAAGCTCAGCCCTCACGCGATTGAGCTCAGCCTGGGCTGAGTTTGCCTGCAGGCTCTGCACTTGGGTTTGGAGTCTGTTGATGTGATCATCTGCCCCCTGCATGCATTAGGCTTGCAATAAGGCAAAAAGCATGCTGCACAGCAGATTTTATTATGGTGACACAACAGCAGCATTCAGTGATCCTAGGTCCACAGCGTCTTCTGCACACAAACACAAATCATACCCACAACCACAATCATGATTATTGCCATACTCTTGACCATACCCATGACTGCTGCCGTCACTCCTCTGCGCTACTTACCGCGAATGCTGCACATCAGGAAATGGCAAGCAGACACAGGAAGTGGTATGGTATGGGAATGCCCACTGGGTATTGCTGCATTGGTCTCACAGGTCATGATTTGTGATCACCGACCTGCATGGCTGCCTTGTGTTCCTCTTCTGCCTCAGCAAGTGATGACTCAAACTGGCTCACACGGTTCTGTGCCGCTGTCAGCTCTCGACTCGTGAGCGCACCCTTTGAGTGTGCCTCAGCATTGGCAGCGGCCTGTGCCTCTGCTTGCTGCAGCGTCTCTTGCAGGTTGACTACCTTAGCTGCTGACACAGCTTCTTGAGAAGCTGCAGCAGCAGCTGCTGCCTCCTTGACCTTAGCCTGAAGCTCGCTGCGCAGCTGAGCAATCTCAGCAGTCAGCGCTCTCAGGCTGGAGTCTGAGTCTGACTTGGATGTGGCTTTGAGCTCAGAAAGGCGCAACTGCTCTTGCAGCTTGGCAATGTCTTGAGCTGAGTTATGCTGGGAATCTGACATGGACGCCTTGGCTTGACTGATCTTGATCTCCAGATCCAGAACTTGCGTCTGGAGCGTCTCAATGGTGTCATGAGCTCCCTGCATGACAGATTCATGTCGCTGATTGACAGCCAACCTGGCACATTTGAAGCACTCACCACAGTGCAACCAGCTTGCTTGCTTGCTCCAAGGATTGTTGACACAAACGCATGTAAAGCGGATGAATAGGATGGGCTCTGCATGAAGCGTAGTAAAAGCATGTGGGTCACAACACCACGTGCTACGTGCCTGTGGCCAAACCGATTGTGTGCGGTCTGTGAGCCAGCTGTCTTGCAGCTTCTCCACTGAACATCGTGCAAAATCCATTTAGGATCGCCGTCAAGAGCAGCTGCTGGTCCCTATTTTGCAAACTTAGTTTTCCTTTAATGTTAAGCAGGTCACAATGTGCATGGACCGTGTTGTATGGGTTCTGATTTTTAAATATATTTGGGCATTCTCTGGTATCCTTAGGCATTCTTTAGTATCCTTAGGCGTTCTCTAGTATCCTTAGGCATTCTCTAGTATTCTTCCATACTATAGAAATTATATATGTGTGTGTAAATACACAATATGTTTCGAGGACTAGTTACCTGCAAAGCCACTGAGTGGCGCTCTTCTGCTTCAGCAGCCTCAGTCTGCAATCTGACCACCTCGGCAGTCAAGCTGTCAGCCTTGGCACTCCACCAGCTCTGCCGTACATCTGCTTCATCGGGCCTTACCTGGGAACATGCAGGCTGCTGTTACTATTACAGTCACATTCACCAATCTACTGGTCGCAGGCAAAATCTAGATCGCTGGTCAGAGGCACTGTGAGCAGCAAATGGTGTTTTGTTTGTTGAGTGCTCATATAGATGTCTCTTTGGGACACAACACATCACTCTGTCGCAAAATTGCCCGCTTTATGACGTAAAGCTGTACTCAGAAACGCATAGGGACTAATATCACGCATTTCTACTTTTTCAACATCTCTGGGGTTGCCTGAGGGCTATTGGCAAGCAGGGAAGGTGAGCAGTCAAAGCATGCAGTAATGACACGGACGCACAGTGAAACAAAACGTACACCTTGAATATTACCTCTCCATCATCTGAGCTGGCTTCTGATGAGCTGCTGTCCAATCTGGACTCCAAACGGTGGATCTGAGCCTTGAGCTGGCTGATCTTCAGAGTTGTCTGACCAAAGCTCAGCATCTCAGGCTCTGCTGAGTCAGCCTCAGATGAGGACTCATCCCCATTGCCTGATTTGGCACTGCGCTCGGATGCAAACCTGAACCCATTAGTAACGCCATCCGGCACAGCTGAGGCTGCCTCCTGCTCAATCTCACTCGCAGACTCAGACTTGAGCTCTGAGTCGATGTACCTCTGAAGCTCAGCAATGGATGAGTCTTTTGCAGCCAGGGCCTCATGCAGCTCCTTCAGGACCACATTATTAGTAATGCCATCTTTCATGATGCCAGCTATGTACTTCTCCAAGCTGCTGATCTTCTGATCCCTCTCAGCCATGTCAGTGCGCATGTCTGCGAGTTGCTGCTCAGGATCAGGATCGTTGTCCCTGCAGCATAAGGATGACAACATTATGACACACGGCTTACTCAGCACTCAGCTCAGTCGGTAGTGGAGACATTTTGTCGCCGTCAATGCTAACTTTGGAGCTGCTGCACAGCTCATATCTGTGCACAAGATGTCAACAAGCAGATGGTGACTTACACGCATTGATGAGCATTCTGCAAATGGCTGCAGCAGAAAAGCGTGGATTTACAACCAACCAAGACCCATTGTGAAGATGACATGCTGGAATGTTTGAACTTTTACAAGGAGGCACTGATAAGCTAAAGCTTGATGCGCTTTGGTTCTCTTGAGAGCCCTACACATGCTTGCAGCAAGCTGGGCATGCTTTCAGGTCAAATGCTGATCTGATAACGAATGCTGGCAATACAAGTCACGCAGGCAGAGGCAGACAGAAGGTGGACAATGCTCAAGTTTCTTCTCATATGCAAGCCAATGTCCTTTTCTGTTCCGACAAATCAGCGCTTGCAACACCTCACATACCTCTGCAACATGGCACACTCTGACACTAGCCCCCAGACTTTTATTACTTTAGATTCACACTGTGAGACAGACGTTTCTAAACCAAAAAAGCGATGTTTCTGCATCTCAATAGCATCTGCAACAAGCAGCTTCAGGCTTACCTGAGAGCAGAGACAGATGATGACAGGCGGTACACCTCCACCTGCAGCTTCTCCAGCGACTCCTCCTTAGTCAATGCTGTGGAGGTGAGCTCACTGGCTTCCTGCCTCTGCTTCTCCAGCTGCACACATAGCATCGCGCATGTTGTATGAAACATACTCTATGGTGCAAGAAACTTATGCATTGACGTGACTTGCTGTGGAGCCTTGCGCAGCTGCTGCCATTGCTGTGCAGGCCTCGGAGCTGTTTCTTGTAGTGAGGGAAAAGTGGTTGGTCTGTTGGTGACAGTGAGACAGAAATGACAGAAATGGTGTTTGCTGACAGCACTCTGTAACTTCAATGCATACTGCTGATGTATGGCAAGCACATTTTCCAAGACAGGGCTGCGAGCTTGACATACAAATAGCAAGTGTTGTGGGTCAGCTGTTTGATGGAAACGCACAGCACAGTTCGGAATTCTGGAACAAAACGATAGGCAATTTGGAACAGCAGATCACCTCCTGAGTTAGCTCACGGTTTCTGAGCAGCAGCTCAGCCTCACGAGCTGAAGTGTCCAGGATGACCTGCTCTGTACGCTTCTTCTGATCCTCTGTCTGCTGCCGCCATTCTGCATCACACTAAACATGATCAGCTTCATGCAGTGTACACCCTGCATGGAGCTGATCATCACCCTGCATGTCACCACATGCAGTGTACACCCTGCATGTGGTGAAACCCTGAGAACGCGAATGTTCTCCAGCTGCCTTGCATCACTCCAGTGAAAAGAACTATCACCAGCTTGTACCTGTCATACATCACATTCACCTGCGCTTTCAAGCCAGCATGTTTGATGACAAGTGGCTCCACACTCCAGACTGCCAAGTACCGAATGAAGCGTACACAACCCACAGACTATTGTCCCAGGACTGCTCAGTCAAAGACAGCGGCATGCATGTGTCACACCATGGATTGTGTGCCTGGTTGCCCTTTGCATGTGTCCAGTCTAACAACAAACATCTAGATGGGCTCGTGGTCAGGCATCACTATGTAGTACAATGTATGTGTGCACAGCAGGGCCTGTGTGTTGTGCATAGGGCAAGCGCCAGCGTCATGCAGCAAAGACACAGACTAGGGTTTGGTATGAACCCTCCCTGCCGAACAGCATGTGGCCAGTCACACATGGTGATGATAGCAGCCATGCATGGTCTGGCTGCACCAGGGTCAGAAAAGAAAAGAAAAGACTATGCTTTTTGGCGTCAATTTAATGAGAAGCCAAGTAAAATACTGAGCTGCCCAGGTGCACCCGGGTCACTACATGTCAAGTGAGAGCTGTAGCAGTTTGCATTGCTGGTTGATTTGCTGGTGGTGGAGGTGAGGTTCTGCTGGTTGATTTGCTGGTGGTGGAGGTGAGGTTCATTGGGGGAGCATTGTTGCAGGTGCAAGCCTGAAGGTGCATCAGATGTGAGAACGGGAGATCGCCCTGTGCTGAAGGGACAAGACATGTAGCTAAATTGGCATTGGGTTCAGCTAACTACAAGACCACAGTAATTACTTATGTGCTTTGCCTAAAAATGACATTTGATGCCACAGATTTAACTGCAAATGCATCTTCCAAGGTGCACAAATACAGCAACACCAGTGTTCACTCGCTGTGCAGCAGCAAGGCAACAGTTTGCAACCCAGACAGAAAGCACTGCAATGCAGCCCTGCCAGGACAACGCCAACTGACCTTCCAGTTCCTGGTCCTTGACTGCTAGATCATCACCAAGTCTCTTGCAGCAAGACTGGTAGCCTGCCAGCTCCATCTTGAGCTGATGCACATCTGACTCATTACCAGGTGCTGCTGCTGCCTGAAAACATCATCGCATGACACCCATGAAACACAACCAGGCTTGACAGGTGACAATGCATTCATCTCTTCATTCAAAAGGTGTCCTCCTGTGGGATCAGGTATATGCAGTTCTTTGTAATGGCAGATGTTGCTCATGCAGTGTGTTAAGTATTAGCAAGAAAAGTGGTGACAAGTAGCAACACAGAGAGTCATCACAAGGTCCAAGGGTGTGCATGGTGACCAATTGTATGACAGCAGCGTAGGTTGTCTGCAGCCGTACTCAATGCTCTGAGGCTGCTCTGTGATGCAGAGCCATGTGCAGGCTTAAGTAATAAGTTTACAAATTGAGTCTAGCCTCATGAAGCTCTTACCACGACCTATACTATGTCATGAACATGCAAGACTGCACTGTTGCAACGTCTGCCCTCTACAAGGACAACCACTTGACCCTTTACAAAGTCCCAACTGTATGCCTGTCAACAGTTAGCTTTACCTGCGCCTGAGGCAAGGTGATTGGAATCTTGAGGAACTCCACGTGCGCATCATGGCCCCCGTGAGCAGCCTGCATGAAACATAACTGTGACAAAGAGCATGCTTCATGAGAAGGTCATGGAAAGCATGTAGGCTTGTCACGGAAAGCGCATGTAGGCTTGTCACGGAAAGCATGCAGGCTTGTCAAGCAGACCCCAAAGCTGTGTGCTTATGAGACAAGATACATTTGGGGGCTACCACATACCATTGGATCACCATCAATTCACGCACAACGCAACAGAGGGAGCTTTCCAGCAAGGTCTGTGAGATGCATACAGCCAACAGCACTGTCCAGCAGCAGAGTCCATTTGAGCCAGCAAGACCATACCTCTAAATGCTTATATTCCAGCGCCTTGCCAAGGGCCTTGATGCGGAACTCTGTGCTCTGACGCTCAGCCTACATACTTTCACAATATTAATTCCCAAAGCATATAGTGGTGATGGCGCACTGCGTGCCTAAGAAGCTGATATGCACGCAATCATCCTGTTAGCAGCAGCAGTGACTGATAATCTCTGTCCTAACTTATTGTATCTGATTGGATAGAAACACAGCACACCTGAAGGGCTTCGTACGCCTTTTCAGCAAGCACTGTTTCCATCTTTATATGCTCAGCAGTCCTTTTGGCTTCGCCATGTGCCTGCTGACCTTCACAGTGAAGGGTGTCTTGGCATCTGCAAGGCTACTGTCATCAGACGTGTTGGGGAGAGTCTGCGTACTCGAGCAAAGCTATGCTGCTTATTACCTCGCTACAGGCCAAGTACCGCAAGCCACACTGCGTGCAAGGTCGCCTTCTGCAACCCCGAGTGTGTTATGCAAACGGCGCGCGCAAACGGCCTTGCAGCTGCACTGTGCTGCATCGCGCTTTGGCGAATGCGTCTCGGCCTGCGCCGGCTAGAGGCCTGCCTGCGGGTGCAAGCAACAGTGCTAGTGTCGCGCGGTTTAGATTCAGCAAGTATAGTTTCAATCATGCTTTCCCTCGAATGCGTTGACAAGTGGAAAAGAGCTCAGGCCAAAGTCTGTAATCCCAACTTGCCTGAGGAAGCAACCATGCTTGATTTGCTCTGCACGATATGCACCATATGCATAGTTGCAACCGACCAAGACAAATTCGGGCCCATATACAAGTTGTAAAATGCCACAAGCATGTCACTGGCATATATGCATAGCATGTCACTATGCATAGCATGACACGCTAAAGACTACTGATACCCTACAAGCGCCAGACCACAAGGGACAGCAAGTTGCATTCAACACAATGTAATTCAGATGTATCCACTTGACCCAAAACCACTTCCGATTCGGAAGGCAGAAGCACCGTGACATTCAGCAGTATTCCAGGAGATAGCCGTGTTAGACAAACACAACTGATTGTTGTTCACAGGTCACAGCAGGGACTTGACCAGCATCCAGGAATCTGGATTCACAACTGGCCTGCTGGCATACATGTCAGGCAGACGGTACTCATTGCATGCCAGCAGTGTTGATATCTTTTGTCTTACGCCGTAAGACATAGTGTGACTATGTCAGGATGCTTAGTCACCACCAGCCTCCTCCCACCTGCTGCCTTCTGCACCAGGCTGGCAACCACCAGAAGTTCATGGCCAAAGCATACTCCTTCAGAAACCTCTGACCTGCATGCTGAGAATCAAATGCAGGTCTTGTGCAGGGTACATGTACAGACAAGTTGGTTCAAATGCACAACAAGACAGAAAAGTAAAAGTGCAATACAATTTTTGCAAAATAAAGATATGTTGTATGCTGACAAAATCACAGTCAAACTCTTGGCTTGCAAATGTGACAGCACAAGCCCCTGGTGTACCTGTCGGGACTTGAGTCTGCGCCTTGATATCCCCATCAAATACTGTGCAACTCAGTCCAGAGCAGTCGCATTCCAATGGAGTGCCATTCAGGGCATTGGGGACCAAGTTGTCAAAAGCCATCTGTTGTTCCAGGTCGTTCACATCTAGTTTTCCATCACGCAGCTCGGCTAAATAAAATGTGCCATGATCTGAGAAAACGGTCACAAATCGCGCACAAGGCATGCCCCTAATGTAGTCTGCAAGCCAACAGCAAGGTTCACCGCCTGTGGGCACCATTGCAGCTACGCCAAGCTCTCTTGGTGTAGCTGAACAATACACAGCAGTAGCTGGCAACCAAGTCAGAAGTCCCATTTGCAGTATTGCCCATTTTGGCATACAAGCAAGACACAGAAGTCATGGTCTTGCAGTGAGCTGCTGCAGTGACAGTTATCATATGGTGCGCACAACAACACCTTGAGGCTACACGCTGTGAACAGCTAGTACAGCACCTGTGCAAGCTGAGAGTCAGTGCAGCATAATGCATAGCATCTGCGCTTGCATAATTGTATGCCCAGCCTGATGACTAAGATGCTGCACTGATCAGGCTCAGCATCTTTGCAAGAGCAAATCTGGTGCACAGCTCTGTGAACCCAGGTCAGCATGCTGGTGACTGCGTTGCTTACTAGACTGCCAGAGACTTGGATGTTGACACTTGATGACTGTGGTGGTCTGTCCAAGGATTCAAGCAATGCATGAGAAGCATTGTTGATCTAGAGGATGCTGCATGCCCCAAGAAAGGCATAAATGCTTACTTGGCTTAGGTATTAACGGCGTTCAGAGACCAAAGGCAAGCCCAGCAATCCTCAAGCTCTGGCAACTGGTACTAGCACTGTCACTCTTGTCTCTGCAGGCTGCAACTTACAAAAAAGCTGTCATCAGCCACACCTGGGTACAGCTAAATGTTGGCAGCTCCTCAGATGATGAGATAACGTCCAGTTGGGCAGCGCGCGTTTTTGCTACCTGCAGCGCGCTGCCAAAAAGGTGTTTCTGCTGCTGGTATACAAGTTTGCTACCAGAAATGAAAGCGTCCAGTTCGTCTTTTGCTAATTTACTATGATCACATTTGACACAAACATTCCCGGCAAGCTAGACAAACTGCAAGAGCCAGCATTGCAACGTCACACCCTGTGATTCGCAGACTTGTTGCAGGAGCTTTGACTTTAGTGAGTGCCAAGTTCTTACCACGCAGCGAAGACCCATTGCCTCTGCCACTCGCAAAGAGGTACTGTCAGCACAGCAGCTCGACGACTGAATGGCCCAACCCAGCAGCACACCAACCCACAATGCCTGACAGGAGACGACTGCAGGTTGGTTGGTTGGTCAAACCGGGTCTCTGCAATCAGCAGCTGCCGCAGCAGCTGTGAAGTCTCAAACATGCGTTCTTTAAACTCGACGATTTCGACGGGATACTACGTAGAGTATACTCTGGCTAAGATCTGCGAGCGCAATCAGGGCTCCGCACTTGCGTGTCACTTGACATGACGCGGCTTTTACAGAGCGGGTTGTAGACAGTTTGTTGTTGCTGATAACAATCTCACATACATGCACTGGACCTGTAGATTGGCAGCTACGATCTTGATTTTGGTCTCAGTTCACGACGCGACGGAAGGTAGGCCAACTGCAACGTAGTCTGTCGATGACCCCTTGATCCGGATCTGCAATACGCGTTCTTTTGGCACTTCCTGTCCCAGACCTGCAGGTAAGGCTGTGCTTGTGCAGGTAAACTAAGTCGGCAACAGGAAGAACTGATCAACCTGACAGCTGAAGATGCAGTCGAGCGCTTGTGTACAGGACAAGTCTCGGCGACGGAGTATGCAGAGGCGCTCCTTGCGCAGAATCTTCTCAATGAGTGCCTAAACAACTTCGCAGCTCTTCAGCCTCATCAGGTACAGCAGTTTTGGCCGCCCATACGTCAGGCCTCATTGTTGTGACCAGATCTTGGGTATGTACCAGGACTTGCATCATGACTGATCTAACGGTCAATGATCATCACACTTTGGCACAGCAGCTGCCTGACCGTCAGAACAATACCACCAGTGGATGCAGTCGGTTTCTGGTCATGTCAATTTGCTGCGTTTGCACACGTTCAGCCTTCCTGTTTGACAGCAGTGAACAGGTGACTGGATGTGACAGATCTGATGACACTATAGGTGCTGGCGGATGCAAAGGCTGTAGATGAGCTTAAGGCGTCTGGCCATGACACAAAACCCTTGTGTGGCCTGCCATTTGCCGTGAAGGACAACATTGATGTGGTTGGCTATCCCACCGTTGCAGGAACTCCTGCACTGCATGGTAGACAAATCTCATTTTATCATCACCTGGACAGAATGAGATGACATCAAAATGTGCTCAGACATCTCTCACATGTTTGTGGTTAGCTGACATACAACTACTTTCGTGCGATGCATTATGCGCCACAAAACGTGTTCAGCAGCTGCGGTACGCATGCATGCGCTCCATCCCACACAATGTTTGCTTGCACTCTGAGCTGTCATGTCAAGCCTGCAAGCATATGTCTGCTACAATCTGAAAAACCTGTCAGTTAAGCCCGTCCTCTCGCGTGACATTGGATATGTGTGACACATACAGTCATCTTATCCAGACCAAATATGTATTCAACTGATGCATGCTTATTGCATTTTGTGCATGTACCAACAGCCGACAGATGTCTAAGACAGGAGACAAATTTGAGGTGACATGTATGCCAATTAAAACTGAGTCTACATATCTGTGTGACATTGGACACGTCTGGCATACATTGTCAATCATTTGAGTATTTGTTGCAGGGATGCGGCCGACCAACAGCTCCCCTGTAGTGACAAGGCTGCTAGAGGCCCATGGGGTTGTGCTGGGCAAAACCCACATGGAGGAGTTAGCAGAAGGCCTAACCACCATCAACCCTGTCTATGGCCCGGTGCTGAACCCCTACAACAATGTGTTTGATGTGGGAGGTGCGCTGCAGTCTGCAATGCTGCATTTGTGCATGTTCTTTGCTGCACCTCTTGAGAGTCACAGCCAATTGGTTGCTCAGAGTGAGTGAAAGGTAGTTGAAGGAAGGTAGATGAAGAGCAACGGCACAAGAAGCAGCGAACAAAGATGCACTATCCTGAAGGTTGTCATGTATGAAAGCAGTCACTGACTTGTAGTGTGTGTCAAATGCCTGCTGTGGCATAAAGTCTTCCTCTGGAACAGCTGTAGATGCCATGGGCATGTAACACATTTGACAAGTCAGTGACTGTAGAGGTAAGACCTTGATGTGCAGGCTACAATGTACTGCAGAAAACTGAAGAAGAGGCAGGTTTGCCCAACAATCTCAAGATCTCCTATGTGATCCCAGTTCAGTGCATGTGGCTTTCTTGGGGATCCATCGGTCATTGAAGCATGTGGTACAGGTAGCAGTGGAGGCACAGGGGGGGTGGTCTCAGCCAGGGGTGCCCCAGGGGGTTTCTGCAGTGACACTGCAGGGTCATGCAGGATCCCAGGCGCTCACACAGGCACTGTGGGATTCAGGCCATCCCTGGGATGCTACAATGCTGCTGGCGGGATTGTGCCTCAGACCACATCAAGAGACACTGTAGGTACCATTCATCAAGTGGTGAACTGTCTCTCTCACATTTGTTCTCAGGAAAGAGTAGACAACCGTGACTTCTGCATTTATCTATCCATTTTTGCATATGCGTCAATCTGACATCTGGGCAGCAGTGCAAACTAATACCACTGCCATTCACTGCAGTGTTGTCTCTTGTCCATTGCAATTGTGATCTTCAGTGTCTGCAGCTCTTGCCTTAGCATCGTTGTGACCAGCTAGGGAACCTCATGTGGGGGCTGCTGCAGCTATTCAAGAAAGCTGGACGTCCAATGACGATTCCTGAGAGACATGCATGTCAGGCCAAGTGCGCAAGCCCTGATGTTGTCTGATTGTATACTTATCCACCATGACTTGTCGCATATGTAATCCCCTGGCTCAGTACGGCTACATGCACCTGGGTTTGATGTTCTGCGTATGGGGTACAGGTGTGATTGCGCGTACGGTGAAGGATGTCATTCTGTTTGACAGCATCTTCAGCGACTGCCACTACCCCCGGCCTGACCTGGTGCTGAAGGGGACACGCCTGGGGTATCCCGTCAACTACTGGAAGGGCCTAGACACAAGGGTGAGGGCACGGGACAACCATATATACCAGAAGTGCGTTGAATGGAGATACCTATGTCAAGTCAAACATGGCAGATTTGGCGGGAGAGCTTTTGTGTTTGCTGTCATGACATTGACATGTCACATTCAAGACCTGTGTTTTAGGGTTTCGGTCTGCTGGTGCTATGTAGCTCAGAGCAGAGTCGAGGCAATGTACAGAGTGGAATGCATGCACCAGTTGGGGCATGACTGGTTGCTGTGGTCTGTGTAACCTGTACAAGACTACACAGAGGCGCTTGCTTGTGCTGAATACCTTTGGGTGTGCTGCAGCAGAGAACAACTCCAAAGCTGCTCTGCAAGCGCTAGTAGCAGCATGTCTTGTAGTACTTGCCAGTGTTATGAACCTGCGCTGTGTCATGCTGGGGCTGCTCTGCAAACATGGCATCAACTCTGCAATGACTGGGTGATAATCACACAGTAGCAGCAGCACGCCCTGTACTTGCCAATGTTGTCAAGCTGTGCTCCTGGGCAGACCAGTACAATACTTGGCTTCTCATTAAATTGACACCAGAAGGTGTAGTTTTTTTTTGTCTTTTCTGAAGCTGTGCTGTGCATGCAGACGGTGCAGACCTTTGAAGCTGCTTTGGAAGCACTGGTGGCAGCAGGAGTGGAGCTGGTGGAGTTTGACATGGGGCTGTTGACTGCTGAGGGTGCTGAGATTGAAGCTGAGCTGCTGTTGGCATATGAAATGCCTCGAGAGGTCTCCAGGTCAGTTCATTTACTCCATCGCAGATTTAAAATGGGCCCATTTTAGTTGCGCAGCAGAGTGTATATTGACATTTGCTACATCCTGTTGTCTGTTGCGTGGAACTGAGTGTGACTCGTAGATTGCAAAATCTGATATGCAAGCACCAGTACAGCTTGGGTTTGGCAAGCTATTGAGCTGAATTGTTTGGTCTGGCGCGACGTCTGCTGAGACGCGGGCTTTCATCAGTTGCATTTCAGAACAGCCGGCTTACTTTGCCAAGGTCTATACTGCATCCAGGTCGCACCTTACATGGCCGGGAGCCCTTGTCGTTGCTCACACTAGACAAGGTCGTCATGTCTCTGTCGTCTACCTGCTTGTCGCTGCATCTTTGTATTCGGAGGCTGAGCAATCAGCGGCCTTCGACAGTATGCTGCAGACATGCAACCCATACTCGAGCTCGGTCCAAAACACCATCTATATATACGCAATAAAATACAATACTAAATAAGCGTGACGGGAAAGATCGATCGGTCGCCCCCCGTCATCAGCCGACCTTGCGATATCGTTGCATGTATCCCTTGTCCAGGGCTGGGCATTGCGCCAAAAACTGTGAATCCCAGAATGCAACAGCATTTTGTCTTTTTGCATCCCTGCCAGCGCAATGGTATAAAATCCCTGTTATGTTGACATTGTGATGCATCTTGCAAGCGCAGTTACATGTGTAATGCAGCAACATTGTGCACATGCTTACAAGCATTGCGGCGCACAAAGCCATTATTTCCTCCGTCATGTCTATGCCTCAAACCCAGGTTGAGATTGCCCCACAACTAATGAGTTGTTTGTTTTTTGGGGAGGTCGCAAAGCCACTAAGTTCTAGAGACACATCTGCTGCACAGCATGACATTTGCTCTCAGAAACGCCTGGAAATTATCACAATCATGCAGTTTTCCTTTGGTGAGATCTTTCTAAGCTTGGCAGCCAGCACAGCAACTGCATCTCTTCATGCTGCAGCCTTTCGGTATTAGTAAAAGTTCCATGTGCACAGGTATTTGTCCACACACCGGTACAACATCAGCCTGATGCACCTGGTAGACCAGATAGCCTCCCCCTACCCCAAGGCTCTCATGGAGCAGAGAACCTCACTCAATTTAGATGCCTGGCCCACCCCAGCTGACTATTATTACAACATTAGAGAGGGTGAGCTGCCATCTTGCCATCCATCTGTTCATGCATTTACTTCTGGCTTTGGTTGTTTGTTTGTTTGCTTTAGTGACAATCATCCGAGTATCATATGTTTTCATCAAGCTGTCAGGGAAGCTTGCATTGTATTGCCTATCTGCATCAACAAGTCATGCATTGCCCACATCCAGTATATGACAGAAGCCTAGACATTCACATCACGCATAGATACTGACTGCATCACTTGCCTATTGGCTCAGCAGTTGCGAGACATGTCCTATGCTTCCTGCTGCAGTCATACCAAAGCTGAAGGAGCTGCATGACAGGTTCCTAAATGCCTACAATGTTCACCTCACCGTGACCCCCACCACCCACCTGCCAGCCGGACCCATAGCCCAAGTGCAGCCCTGGGTGATGTACAACGGCAAGCTAGTAGACACGTTTGATGCATATGGGCAGACAGTCTTTCTAGGGCCCCCGCTGGGGATTCCTGCTATCAGCATCCCAATTGGGCTCAGCACAGATGGGTTGCCGCTTGGTATTCACTTCCAAGCCCGTCCAGGTGAATGAAATAGCAAAACTGAAGTGTTGCCTGGTTGCAACATTGCTCACTTCCCAGCTTGTCCAGCTGATTTTGAGACTGCATGGGGGCGCTCAGCCTGATGGCATGCCTGCTTGGGAACATTCATTTGGCTTGTTGCTGAATGTACTCACACTGGCTGCGGCTTGACAAGTGCTGCCACAATGTGCTGATCTGGCTGAGTTGTTACTTTGCTGGTCAGCTGAGCTGCAGCTGCTGCTGATCACTAAGGAGTTGTGCTGAAATGAGGTTGAAACCGTGCCTTTTGCTGCAGAGGAAGATGGTTTGCTGCTGGCATTCAGTGCAGCTGTGGAGAAGGTGCTTCCGCCTATGCCTGCACCCCCCTCTACCCCAGCTTGCCAGGGATGCACCCCCAAGGTGAAACTTCAGGCAGCCAACTACTCGGGTGTTGGTCAGCCGGGGCGTGATGATGTGACCAGCCTCTTCACGCTGCACTTTGAAGGCCAGTGTGAACTGAAGAATGGTGTTGAGTTTGCAGACAGCAGCAATGTGCATACCGAGCTATAACACAGTAACAGTAAAGTGTCACCCATGCACTTTTGGAGTTGATGGGAAGCAAGCAGCATTGCGCAACCTCACCATACAGCAAGTTCCCCTGATAGTCGTTTCAGGCACAACTACTGATCCAGCATTTTGAATGTAAGATGGCATTACAGTTCCTATGCGAGTTTGTTCAAGTTGGCAATTCAAAATTACCGTCTGTACATGACCCCATACTAACATCAAAATTACCGTCTGTACATGACCCCATACTGACATCAACTAGCATTTCTGACATTGAAGTGTTCAAATGCTGTTTGCTGAAATGGTCACCAAGCAGCAAATGTATTGCTGCAGTGAGCTGTTACCTCGACAGATAGGCATCAACACACACTGCGACCACTGCTGACTAAATTTCCAGATACAGCACAAGTGTCTCTGCAGAAGCTGGGCAGTTTTTGACCACCACTTCCAATGGCCTTTGCACTAAGACACACAACACAGGGGCATGTTTGGAAGACCGACTCAGAACTGCAGTTTATACGTTCATGCAGCACTCTATTTCGCACAAGCTATGCACTTGTCATCAGCACTGAAATCCATTTGCTTGTCCAAGCGTCCGCTTGACTTGTAGTCCTCTACCAGCTGCTTGATATCTGACAGAAAGTCATGCTGTGGTTGCCACCCAAGGTCAGCTTTAGCTTTCTCAACTTGTGCAAAGAAGTGACTGGTCCTGAAGGGGAAGCCTTCACCCTTCTTGAGATCAGCCTTCTTTGGGTCGTAATGGACAATGTCAGCTTCCTGCCCAGCTGCTGAGGCAGCTGCCTTCACAATGCCATCAAAGGAGATGCAGCGATCTGAACAGATATTGTACTGCTGCCCAATTGCTGCTTTGTTGCCAGGAACCTGCAGACGTGTAGATGTACTATAAAACAGATTGGTTGTTTTACTACATTTGCAGAACAACTTTTGAAAGTGTAAATTGGAAAAAGGAGACTCTGAAGAAGGCGGCCTTGTCTGCTGCTGATGCTGTATGCACAGACACCCAGCAGGCTTCCTCAGCATGCACTGACATTTCAGTCTACATGGTGTGAACTGCAACAGAGCAACAGAATATCTCACATGGAACGCAAGGCAGATGTGGTGTGTTGCTGCTGAGAAGTGCTTGCTTTGGATTGCAAGACATGGTACAGATTCGTCTGCTGCACACGGAGCAATGACACAGATCTTACTGTTAGGTTCAGGCCAAAATTGCATACCTTGGCAAGCATTGCAGCCACGTCCTCAACATGAGACAGGGCAACAAGCTGAATCCCAGGGGCTGGAATGGGGACAGGTCTATCCCTAAGGATGCGGTCCAGAAACCACTGCTCGCAGTCCTTGCCAGTGTGAGGTCCATAGATGTATAGTGGCTGGAAGATTGTGTAAGGCAGGCCTTCTGACTGTAGGTACTGCTCAACTGAGACATGACCAGCGGATTCTTTCCGTTTGTCGCCTTCTTTCAGGCCAGCATGGATGCCGTCTGGCACATATGCACCAGCTGAAGCCACAAAGACGTAGTGAGAGACCTTGCCCTGCAGTTGCAAGATCAGCCTCAGAGTTTGGCCATTGGCAGATTGCTATGCTGGGACATTGCTGGTGTGCATTATGCAAGGCTTGCTTGCCCTTGGCAAAGATGAGCATATGCAAACACACAGCTCAAGCACAGGAAACAACCAGGACTGTACAGTATAGCTAATGACATTCGGGAAGAGTGTGGTTGGTGACATAGAAGATGACAGATATCACAGCTGCCCTCAACAAGCAAAGCCCATGAGATGTTGAGCATGTGGGCAGAGAAAGTTTCATGTCTCCTGACGCATGTATCTATGAGGGGTGTACTGCAAGATGCCGGACCTTGAAAGCATCAATTAAGGGTTTGCAAGCCTCCATGTCTTTGCCGTTGTTGTCATAGACCACGTCAAAGTCCCCAGAAGGAATTGCACTAGAGTCAGATGGACTGCCCCAATGAATCTTGGCACCTTTCAAGCTGTCATACTGACTGAAAGGTGCTTTGCCCTTGCTTTTGGCCTGCGTGACAAGAACCCATTCAAGGGTTGTATACGAAGAAAGAAGTCTTAGCATGACCTTGCTCATGTTGTCTGTTATGTGCTTGCTGTTGTTGTGCTTCGAAGCCGCGAACCTCATCACCGTCATTTAGGATTGTCACAGAATGTCCGCTGTCCAACAACTGCTTGGCCAGGTGTAAGCCGATAAAGGAATGGCCTCCCCCTTTGGTGTTTGCAATCAGTACGTTGTCTGCTCTGACTTGTGTGCACAGAGAGCGCCCTTGTCTGGCCCCTGCAAGCCGTGCTTGACTTGGCACGGGCCGTGCGGAAGTGAAACTGCCTGATCTGAGCTGGTACCCTTGCAGCATGGACCCCGCCATGACCTTAGCAAAATGTTCCGAAAGCCAGAAATACCAGCGAGAACGCACGCCCAGTCAATTCGCAGTATTTCAACACCGCAAGCCGCTGTTGTCAGCTTCCCAGTCACCTGCAAAGGATAGCCTGATCAAGATGCAGGTCAAAAGCCACAATAATATTATACGTCAATTATCTGTATTATGGAATCTGACAAAAGGAAGGTGTGGGCACGCGTAAGGAGTGCACGTGCTCTTTGGTTTGTTGTTCCGCTGGCGTCGCGTCCTGCCGATGAAGCGCAGCGTTCCTTCGGTTGCAACAAAGTTCAACTGACGTTTGTATACTTGACGTTTACACAGGCCAGCTGCCCATCTTGGTTTTGGAGTCTGTCTGACGGCGGTACCGACTGCGTGGGAAAGCTTTGTTGTAGCTTCTCCCGTTGGTAGCTATGCCGCGCATAAATGGGTCCATTAGCGAGCAAGCAAGCTCTTCAGATTGCACTGGCTGCCGAAAGCAGAGTGGCACCCTTCAGTGCATAGAGTGCATCCGAGACGGCACCGGCAGTGCGGTTTTCTGTGCGAACGGTTGTTTCAAGGCGCACTGGCAGTCTCATAGGAAAACCTTGCTCAGACAATCGTCGAGGTAAGCCATCAGTCGCACTGGTGGTGAGGCGGCTTGGCTCTGATACTGGTAAACCTAGTATCTCACTAACAAGTGTGAACTTGTGCTGCAGTCCAGCGCAAAGTATAAAAACAGACAGCACCAGTCCGCATGTTGTCAATATGAAGACAGGTGGAGCAGGGCAGCGCTCCTTTTCAGGGCAGGTTCTTTTACCAACAAGCAAGGAAAGAATGGTCTTCAGGGCAGATACTGCGGCTTTCCAGCCTCGTGCTGTGTATGCTACTGGCTCTGCTCACCGGCGCTAGTTTACCACTCCAATGTGCCATTGTATCCTCTTTCATTAGCATGTATCTTGAGTAGTTTAACCTGCAAGGTTGTATAGTAGTGCTGAAGTGTGACTTTGTTGAAGCTCTTGTTTTCTCGCAAATTAAGCTGCTCCTGTTAGGCATATTGAGCTTGACACCTGTGGAAGACTGTTGTCCAACCCTTGCATTGAGTGGCTGAAAGACCTGAGGCATAGATTCAACGCAGGTGCTCTATCAAAAACCTGAAACATTTGCATCTGTTGCAATGCAAAGGTGCCGAGTTGTCAAACCAGTTTGTCTGTATGAACAAGATGCTCTTACTTCCTGCTGCCATTTGACACCTTTGCAAGCATATGCTAGATTCTACCATGTAGAAGCTGACACCAAGCTAGCGCTATCAGGCTCTATTTACTGATATACACTGTACACTATACAGATCGTTGGATGGTAGGTTTGCAAGTGGCAAACATCAATTCAAGGATGCTTGGCTGCAAATTTGGGTCTCCCAGCAGTCATATTGTAGTGCTCTTCCACTGCGCAGGTCCTGGATGCTGGGAAAATCAGTGATTTATTGACTGTCTGGTGCAAAGAAGGACATTATGCCCACTTTGATAGGAGACGACTGTGTGGTCTTAATGTGCCCTCTCTGAGTTGCATTCTAATTCGTTAACAAAACGGCGTTTGCTGACTAGTAGTCCAGGTCATCATTTCCTGTTTTCTTAGTAGAATGAATCCGATGACCAATTCCCGAAACTGCACTTGTCATCATTTCCTGTTTGTACCAAGAGCCCTGATGGTGGTTTGAAACCATGTTGATGACTTGCACAAGCATCGAGTACATATCAAGCAAAACACAAGCTGATACAAGTGAACTTCAAAGCCCAATACATAGGTAGCCTCTCAGAACATTGAACACAGTACAAGGAGACACTCAAGGGCGGAGATGTTGCCCAAGCATCACAAATAGGTTGGAGTCACAGAGCCCATCGAGCTGCCCACAGAACATGGGTCTGCACCAAGGACAGACTACAACTCGTAGATCTGGCATAAACGCATGAGGTATGCCTGCTGCCTAACAGCATACTCATACTTGCACGAGAAAAATGGCTCGTCTAAGATAGCTGCAGACATTGGAAACAGGTCAGAGTTGAACTTGCACACATAGTCCTTCTTGTCACTAAATTCTTGCTTCCTCTGCCTGTCTGTGAAGGATGTGGCAGCCTGCAGCAGTAGCAAATTGCCAATGCTGCGCCTGGCGCTCTGGATTTGCGAGGCTGTCCAGTGCTGCCGGGCGCACTCAGGGTCTGTTGGGGATGGGCTGTCCAAAACAGCTTGCTGCCACAAGGTCCCACTGGATCTTGTGTATGGCTGGTCAGGCAGAATCTGGTCAACCTGCACAAAGCAAAAGTTGCTTGTGAAAGCAGGTTGTATCGCCGCATGCCATGACGCCATGTGACAGCTAAAACCATAATAGCTGAAACGCAGTGTCATCATTTGCCAGTTTGCTATGGCAGTCTCCTGATGCCTGCAATTGATCAGGCTGCAGGCACTGAATCTGATCTCATACTGCAAGATGGCAGGGCTGATCATTCATGTGCCTGTCAAATGTGTGTGTCACCTGAAGTTGGCTCCATGATATGCTTGCCCATGAAAGCCTATCTTCCGCTCTAAGCAGCAGGTACCTTACTAGATCCATGTTGTCCTGCCTCAGAAGGTCAGACCTGCTCAACTCTGTCATGAACCTGCACCGCATCCAACCAAATAGGATCTACTGTCACAAAACCATCTCCTGATCTCAGAACCAAAAGGCAAGCATGAGACTTCTGCAACTCTCAAAAGGCAAGGAGAGGTCGACACCCAGCCAAGATCATTGACTTGAATTGCAGCAGTACCAAAAGCAGTAATATCTGCAGCACTATCTGTATACACAGCTGACCTGGTCTTCTCTATGTCAGTGAGCTTAGCAGCCTGAAGACCTAGGTGGGCTGGTGCAGGCATGCTTGGAGCAGCCCCTGCTGGTTGCTGCACAAGCCCCGCCTGTAGCCCCAACCCTGGGACGGGGGTTCTTCCCTGCTCCTGCTGCTGCTGGTGCTGCTGCTGTTGCTGCTGCTGCTGCTGCTGCTGCTGTGACTGCTGCATCTGGTCCTGGCTTTGGCAAACTTTATGCTGAAGCTTCTCTCTTATGCAGTTCCAACGGCTTTCCTTGCTGTCGGCTGTAGCTTCAGTCAGCCACAAGAAAACCTGCAGGAGTGGCACACTGTCTTGGGGGCTTTCTTCATGTGTGTTCGTGACAATAGCATAGGGCAGAACAAGATTGCTTTGAAATGACAAGCAGGTGTTCTTTTGGGTTGTTGATGCACACAAGGCTCGCATAGCTAGGTGCAGCAATGCTTCAAGGACATAGTGCATGCTGGCCTGATTAGCCACACCACCCCACAGTATCTGCTGGCACTGCTAGATCAACAGTGAAACAACCGTGCTCACCTGCAATGCCTCCAAACAGCCAAAGAAAGCAAGCCGCTGAGTTGGGTCCTGCTCCAGGTGACAGAAATGAAGGGCCAGGCCAATCCACTCTCTGTCTGGCATTAGCATCAGAAATCTGCATTGCGAGCAAGCAGTAAGACAGATGGCAAGACTAGAATTGCAACTTTGCATCACCGGAGCCTTTACACCTCTGAAGACACAAAATGCTACATTTTGATTCTTCAATGGTGTTCTAGGCTATACGGCCTGAAGTACCACGACAGATCAAGAGGATTGCTTACGGGTGCTGTAGCTAACTCATCTCCTTGACCCTACCTGCAAAGTTTGTCAAGGCTCTGTAGAGTCTGGACCTCTGCATCCTGATGTCCCTTGGCTTCTGCCTTATCACTGCAACCAGCCTGATCCAGCACACTCACACCTGCTGCTGCATTGCCAGGCTGCTTCACTACCACACAAGGTCTGTCAAGAACCGGCAGCTTCTGCATCTCTGCATCCATGTCTGTGACTGTGTCTGCTTGTGGCAGTTCCTCTTGCTTGATGGCAGGCTGAGCCACAGATGTGGTGGCAGCAGCAAAGCCATAGGAGGTGACCTTATGCAGCAGGATGGCAGCACAATGGAAGAGCTGTGTCAGACAAGACTTGACAGCTGCTGCCTTGGAAATGTCATTGGGGCGGTCCTGGGTGACTGTGTTTAAATAGAACTCCAGCAGGCTCAGCTTTGACCCAGTGTCAGCAGGCTGCATTATCTGTTTGCAGTGAATGAACAGCTCTTCAAATAAGCTGCTGCCGAGCTCGACTTCCCAAAGGTTCCACCTGCACACAACAGTAATGCACAGACGGATCACAGACTGGTCAGCACAGACACATCTCATGATGCTATAGACTGTAGACATCTGGTCAATCACAAGCAGGGTGCGTGCTTTTGACTAGTTGTCTGACAGATCTTGTTATAACGGTCACCAGCCAGCACTGTATCTGAACAAGCCTTGGAGACTGTCAACAATGGGGGAAAAATTTGCAAGAACTTGCAGCAGTCGCAATATGCAGTCCAACGTACACAAACCTTTCAGCAAAAGGCTCCTGGTGAGCCAGCAGCAGCGGCAACAACCCTGTCCTGATCCTATCCATGACAGGTGTCTCTAGCTGAAGACTGCCCAACACATGAAAGGCAGACCCCTCATCTCGAAAGATGGTGCATGTCATGTGACAACGCTGACACATGTGCCTGAAGAAGGCTGCCAAGTCCAGCTGGTGCATTTGTTGCTCATCAGTCAGCACTTGTTGCACTCTGCGCGCATTGGCATAGACATGCCACCAGGCCGCATTGCTCAGCCCCTGTGGACACAAAGAGAATGTCACCTCAACGAGCTTCTCCACATCGGTTTTGTGGTACACTGTATCAATACACATGGCAAACAAGCCTAAGAATTACAGACAATCAAAGCACAAATCAGGGCACAAAGTCAGCCAGTGAGCTCAGTACAGTCAAAGTTGATGCTTTATGTGCACAAGAGAAGAGCAGTGCTCACTGTGCTATGGAGCACTGTAAGATTGCAATACCTGTGGATGAGCAGGCCAGATGTCTTGACAGCCAGCAGAGTGATCACTGACAACTCCTCCTGCTGTTGTCCCACCATCTGGTTGGAATTTGTCAGCTGCGTCTGCCCGCCACGTATACTTCACAGGCAAGAAGGATTGCAATACATTGGCGCACAGAAACTCCTGATCATCGTGCCTGTGTTGGAGGCGCAACCTGTATGACACCAAAATAATGAGATGAGGGCGGTGAACGCTATTCTTCACCAAGCAAAGGTCACCACCAAAGTTCAATCGATGTTGCATTTCAGGACCTTGTGCCGTCAACTGCTTTTGATTCTGCTGAGCGTAAAGCTATTGCATACCCTGACAATACTGCCGGTAGCTGTGTTTGTGCCCATTAGCATGACCAGACACCAACATGCATTCAGCACCGCACAACAATGACAACACCAAATTGCAGAGATGCTTTCTTGGTACCTTGAAGGTGCTTCTTCAGCCTTCTCTGCCCAGAGACGACTCTTCAGAGCATCAAACAGCGCAGCCTGACTGGCGCCTTGGCTCTTGGCCCAGTGCATGCCAAAAGCCAGAATCAGCTGCAGAGTGACCAGCTTTTGATGGCCATCAACCAACCAGTAGTGACCAGTGAAAGGGCCATGGACCATTGCCAGGCTGCCTAGAAAGTGATCGGACTGGCTGTTGCAACTATTCAGTAAGCCTGACAGCACTTCGTCCACAGCCTTGACTGGCTGGTTGTATGGCGGCATGTACCCTGGCAGGTCGTAAAACCTGTTGAAGACTGACAGGACTGTCTGAGACTCGGAGGAGATGAAGCTGCTCTGAGGGCGAGGGTCTAAGCCAGCAGGCCGCCTTGCCACCACAAAGTCCACAGCATTTGGCACCGCTTTCTCCCGCCCACCTGAGGTAAAAAGGTCAATTTGGATGCAATGCATGCTGCTGAAAGTCTTTTAAGCTTCTGGCTCACGTTCGTGCAGAGGTGTACCTGCACCCAGCACTCTGAGTGCTGCATAAAGCAGCATATCAGCATTGATGGTCTTCAACCTGAATAACAATCATTGAACTCATAAACTGTTGATAAACCCAAATGCCATGCACTGTGAGAACGCAGTGCTGTTTGCTGACTTCTGGCATGCAGACAATTTTTCTTGACACTCTGACCTGCTTTGCTTGCAATCTGGAACAGCCCCAACACCAATCTGACCCTCAGCAACCTGTTGGGGCCCGACACAGTGTTGGAGAATCGCACATGCAACTGTGACCGAAACCTGCTGGCTGATTGCACTGGCTCCCCTGTGATGTCATGCAGTTCCTTGAGCCTTTGCTTGCTCAGTAATTGCAGAGACCTCCACATAGCAGGCAAACTGACCCCGTCTGCCAATGTCTGCCTCATCAAAACTGGCCCTAGTTCTGAGCGCCACCCTTGTGCAACAAGTAGCTCAAGGAGCTGACCGCTGACCTTCTTCTGATGCTGCTCAAGCTCAAGCTGCAACAGGAAGCACACTGCTGCCGTACTCCAGCCCACTACAACAGCCAGCTGCAAAGGGGTGTACCCTGCCTTGTTGGCACAAGACAGAGCTGCAGAAAGGGGACCAGTCTTCTTTAGCTCCTCAGTGAGGCACTCCAGCAAAGTTATGTTGCCAAAGCCTGCAGCTGTGTGTAAGGCAGTATCGTCATACACATTCACTGCCTGAGCATCTGCTCCATGAGCCAAAAGCAGGGATGCTGTTGCTGGCAGGCTGCTGCTGGCTGCAGCATTGTGCAGGGGAGAATCGCCTAAACTGTCAGTTGCACACGCATCTGCCCCACTCTCCATGAGCAGTTTCATTGCTTCCAGGTGGGCACTCAAGTGACAGGCTCCAGCTAGCCAATGCATGGGTGTCTGACCATTGATGTCCTTGGCTGTGACATCTGCTTGTGTTCGCACTTGCGCGGCCAACATTGCGGTGATGCACTTGAGTCTGTATGCTCTAGGGGAGACTACAGCATAATGCAGTGGTGATGCCTGAGCATGGTCTTGAGCGTTTGGATCAGCCCCAGCGTTAAGCAGCAATGTGATGGCGTTTGCATTGCCAAGCTTTGCTGCCCAGTGTAGGGGAGTGCAGCCCCTTGCGTCCTTGCACTCCAGAATCCCACCAATATCCTGTGATGTGCATTTTCCACATCAGCACAGGGCGGGAGCATGCCATTGCTGCATGCATTGCTACCGAGCAATTTGCTTGCTGAGGCTTGCTAGCTTGCAAAGAGATGCACAAGCAGATGGGACTGCACTACCTGGTGAGAAGAGAGCTTGATCATTTGAATCAAGACTAGGCACCCTTGATCCAAATTCCCAGCAGCATAATGCATGGCATGAAGGCCCCATCTGGTCCTGAGATGCATCAGCTCTGCTCCGACGGCGCTGTCAATGATGAAAAAATGCACCAAGCTTAGGTCTGCGACATTGAGACCTGATCGTCAATGAATCAGTCGATTGCTTTATTACCGGCCAAATCAAGGCTGCACCATACAGCAATAAAAACTTGACAAAGGCACAAAAATTAACACCCGTTTATATTGCCATCATGTTCAAGTGGCGCAAACACCAATATCAGTGCGTAGAATGCTGCCCTCATGTCCAGGCAAGACGCAACACCAACACTGCTTGTACTCACTGTTACTCACAGTAGTGAAACTGACGGTCTGATAGGAGCAGCATTTGAAGGATGTTGATGTACATTCCAAGCTGCATGGAAGACACATGAGCACACAAAGGAGCATAAAAAACAGTGGTGCTAAGATTTTGAGAGCTGTTGTCAGAGTTCCACGCAGTCTTACCAGGAGATGGGCTCTGAGCTATGGCATGCAAGCATGAGACACCCTCTGAGTCCCTCTCCATCATGATGTTGCGAGTCACATGCTGACTGTCATCTGACTTGTAGCTCTGCATTGTTGCCGCCTGTCTGACCAAATGCTCAGCCACCTTGAAGTTCCCCAGCTTGCAAGCATGTAGGAGCTGAAGGTCTGGAGTGCCACCATGCCCATCATTGTGTTCTGTGTTGGCATCAATGGATGTCTGAGTGCCAGCCGGCCCTGATCCAGAGCGTGGTGAAGGAGAGCTATGCTGAGGCCTAGCAACAACTGGGTCACCAGTCCACCTGCACAGACACAAAGGTACTTTGCCTTGATGAAAGATGTGAAACGGGCATATAGTATACATGACACAAAGCTGTGTGCTATCGTGAAAGGCACAGCGTCACTTGTGGTGCGAAGTGCAAGCAAACAGGTGAATAGCTGCTTCAACAACAAGTCTCAATCATGTTATGCAGCACAACATGCAATCTGCATGCCTCCAAAGGCAGTCCTCCAGAATCCTGTTCATACCACAGTCCCGAGCTGCTGCTATGAGCATGCAGAGCTGTACTGCATAATAGATGCGCAAAAACATGTAAATTTGGAAAGATTTAAGGGGCGCCCAAAGCATGGCATCAATGTGCAGCTGAGAACTTACTGGACCCTTCTCATGGTGTCTGGGGGATACATGAACCTCCTCCAATGGTCTTGGAAGCGGCTCATGCTCTGCTCCTTGACAGTCACTGTGTATCTTGGCATAGCAAACGGCTGTGAGATGCAGTCGCCGCATTGGGCTTGCAGCCAAAAGCTGCTGGTGTCCAAGACACTCCTTGGCATCTGCACTGTTATGGTGCCATGATACACTGCAGCATCGCTAGCCTCAGGGTCCTGCTTGACTGATAGTAAGAGATTCTCAATGTATTGTAAGCTTGGCATCTGCTGCAACACCCCAGCGGACGCAGGTCCAGTCAACTCGCGGGGCTCTGTGGGAGTTGTCTGTGTGGCTGCTTCACCTTGTACAGTTTGTGTGACTGTGCTACTGCCAACAGCAAGAGGCTCCTGTGGTGCAACATCAGCTGCTGTTGTTGCTGCTGTAGAAGCGTCTGGGGCGTCTAGCCCAGTGGCATCTTCTGGACCAGATGCACTGACTGCTGATTGCATTGCTACATCACCCTCTACTGTTTGGGCTCTCTTTGCCCTCTTCCTTTGCACGCGGCGAGTAAGAAGCTGCTCTTCCTTTAACCTCTTTCTCTACAAAGGGCCACAGAAAACTTGCATTTCATGGCAAAGCCAGACTAATACAGGAGCTATTTGCTATAGGTAAAGCCCCGCACTGTATACAGCGTTGGCCAGTGAGTCAGCCAGTCATACAGTTATTGCTGCACTAGATTAGTTGAGTGAGTTTTAGTGATATTTTGGACCTGAGAGCATCCTTTGTACTGCACTATTGACAGAGCAAGCTACCTGAAGCTCCTGTGTTACAGACTCCGAGGTTTTAGCCCGGGTCTGAGCTCTGGTTCTTAGGCTAACCGCCTCTGCCTCTTTATCCTCTTGGTTCTCACGACTGCAGGATCCAATGCTCCCAGCACCTCTGGTGCCTTGTAAACAAACAAGAGCCTGAGTGTGGCAACTACAACACACACAGCAGCAATCTTGCCTGGAAGGAGCTGTAGTATCTGATGCAGGAGCAAAGGCTGACACAGGTTTAAATCAATTGATCAATCAAGAATCCTGATAGCTGTCTTTGAACACAGCAGGCAGATTCGACAGTGCAACCCACAACAGCTTCATAGTGCCTGAGAATCAATGCAAGGAGCACACCAAATGTAAATCTTGGCGAGACACACACCAGAGAAAAACATAGATTAGACAATCTGGTCACAGCCTAAACAGGAAATTACAGTACCATGTCATGTCAGAGGTCTGACCTTGGCTTGCATTGCTCAGGCCGACTGCTGCTGTCTCAGCAACCTCATCCTTGAGTGCTGTCTCAGCAACCTCATTCTTGACTGCTGTCTCAGCATCCTCAGCCTTGACTGCTGTCTCAGCATCCTCATCCTTGACTGCCGTCTCAGCAACTTCATTCTTGACCGCTGTCTCAGCATCCTCATCCTTGACTGCTGTCTCAGCATCCTCATCCTTGGCTGCTGTCTTGACCACTTGAAGATATGTCACAGCCCTTGCACTGTCACTGAAGGACCACAATGTACAAGCCTCCGAGAGGCGGCCTTCAAGTATCATCTGGTCAGGCTCTGTGTGGCTGAAGTACACCGCTGAAATCACAGGTTGGAGCCCACTGGCTTCCTTGATCACTACAGAGCTGCTGCCAGCAGATTTGGTGCAGCTCAGTGTGCTTCCTGGCACCTTGACTGTCATGGCAAAAGCACAGTCTATGCCACACTTGGTGATGATGGAGGTGAGGAGCTGATGAATAGCTCTGCTCTGCTGTGCAGGCTCAGCCATGTTTGCCAGTCTGACATTGAGCCGGAGAGACCCTGAGTTGACATTATCCCATGGCTCTAGATCTGTCAGATCTGTCAGGAAATCGAGAAATCCAGTGTCTAAGAAAACATTCGCACTAGGTGTGACATCGCTACCCTGCTGTAGGTCTTGTACAGTCATTGGAACACCTGGCATTTGGTGTGGCACAGCAGCTGCTCGGCATTGTACAGCATCCCTTGGGTGCATTGAACACACCTGAGACAGCAAGCAGACAAGGTCAAACATTGTACTGTACAACTACATTGTTGGACGAGCGCTTGTCATACTGTGGAGCCACAAAAAATGCAGATCAACAAGAGCTTGGAAATGCAGCATAACTTTTGTGTCACAAGCTATTGTGCTGAAGCTGTGTTTGACTGATCTTCACGATACATGCAATGAACTGTTTCAAGAGCTGACTGTTTGTCAGCAAAACATACAGAAGAGGGCAGACGCCCGAGCACGCCAGGTTTGACATGCCTGACATCAGTTCTACTTGAGTGAGGACTACTTGCCTGGCCATTAATGCTGACCTCAACAAAGGGAACCTGCTCTGTGCTGCCTTGTTGGCCTGCGCTACAAGCAGCCAGTGGGGCCGCATACACCTCTGCATATGAACCTACAGCATCAGGACACAGCAGTTTGATTGATTGCAGCTGTGACACCAAATTCTGCTTGTATGCACCACAGCCAGTGCTAATGTTTTGTGAAGTGGGAAAACTCGCAGCCTGCCTTTTCACCTCAAGATGTAATGCAGACCCCTGAACGCTTACACAACGTGCAACGGCAGCAGCAGCAGCAGCATGCACTGATTTTTATCACATTTTTCAGTGCACGAGCTAGATGATTCCTCGCCTGAGGTAGCAGAGCTGGGCATGGTAGAGGACTCAGGTTGTTCATCCGGCTGAGAGACAGATGCTGCTGCATCAGGGAAGTGACAGTGACCTGGTAGGATGCCATTCAAAGCACTAGCTTTCCTCTTTCCTGCCTGCTTTGTGCCCTGTACAACAGTCAGCATAGCATGAAAAGCGCTGCCTGTATGAGAGGCAGCCACTGAAGAACAAGCCAAATTTTCATGGCCAAGGCCATGAGCGAACAGTCTAACCTTTACAATATCTGTACATTGCTCTCCCACTATGTACTTCACCACATGAGGGCGTGGCGCCCAATGCTCAATGGCTTGCCGTAGCAGCTCCATGCCTTCGCCCGCAGTATAAGAATCTTGCATGTTCTGCAGACCATGATTCTTGCGGCTCGCTCCTGAAACTAAATGGAACTGGTTCTCTCGCCACATTTGCAGCTGCAAAAGAAAATCCTGGCTTAGGTGCTTGAAGATAGTCACCATAAGGCACACCAACAAGGGCGACAATAGGGGCAGTGGTAAGTAGCTGTACCACCAAGGGAGAACATTGCAGGCATGCTGAAGGTATGGAAGAATGCAATACATCCACACCTGATGCTGCAGATCAGCAACGCCACAAGCTCACTGGTTCCAATGACCCACCAAATGTGCACATCTCAACACAATATGCCATGTGGTTCACATTACAAAGCATCAAACGCTTGTTTGTACCAGCCAACTTACTGGCACTCTCCAAGTAGGCTCTAACTCCTCCCAGAACTCCACCAGAGTGATCTTGGGGTGAGTGAGCTGATTGCTGGACCACACCTTGATGAAAGTTGTCTGCTGCTCCATCTGAGCCAGCGTTGTATCTTTGCCAAGCTGCGTAGCCTTTGACACAAATGTTTTGCAAAACTCCCAACACCAGTAAATTGCTGACTCAGACTCTGATTGCATGACACATTCACAAAGCCATTGGCGGGACAGGACAGTATCATAGAATTTGCAGTCTTGATCCTCCCATGAAATGGACCCGACTGCAGTGCACGTGCCGGTTTTCAGTGTGATACCTCGACACCGACCATATGGCAGACGTTTGGGAAGGTCTTTCTTCAACCCAAAAGACCATGTAGCTCCATTCAGATTGACTGCCCCTGTAGCAAATGCTGCAGGATGGAAAGTGGGCCCTCAGGCTGCATTTTGTGGTATGAACTTATGCACAATGCTGACCTGACTGCTTGACAGCTTCAATCAAAGTCCTTGGTGTGATAGACTGCTGTTTTGGCGGCAAAGGGTTTGCATACAGGCGTAGAACTTTAAGCAGCATTGCTTTTCTCTCTGACTTTGTCATCATGACTCCTTTGTCCAGCAGCTGCATGAGCGTTGTCTCAAGCCCACTGTCTAAAGCTAAACCTGGGGTTTGCTCAACACGATCAGCCAAGGCAGCGTTTAAAGTCTGCTCAGCAAGACAGTGTTGGCTACTAGGCGCTTGCATCAGCAGCTCTTCCTCCTTTCTGCTGTCGTTGTTTGGTTTGAGGCTGACGGGATCTCTGTAGATCAGTTTGTGCTGCGTTGCATGCCAGCTTAGAACTCGTGTGCGCGACCACCGCAGCTTGCATACGACAGATTGCTCAGTGTGGAAGTTCCGCTGTCGCTGACGCTACTGCCTTCGAACTGGTGCTCAGATCTATGGTACAGTTTGGGTATTTGGCGTGACGGTGTCAGAGCGTTGTCGACAACGTCGTGCAGCGTGACGTGACAGGCTGGTGCTGAGAATCGTGATATGTACCTCTGCTGCAAGTCTCGCCACTTTGCCAGCATTCAGGGCAGCATCTAGCGCAGCATGTAGCGCAGCATTCGTCATCAACTACCGCGTCGGCTACATGATACACTAGCATTCATGTTTGTGAACAGCAGCCCATGTAAACGTTACACCCACAGACGAGCGATACGATATACAATTCTGCTGTCGAAGTTGAAATGCTGCACCAATGCCTTCAAACATAAAGATCATGTCCAAAAGAAGTGTGCCAGGTCATCTGCAGACACCAGCTCCTCTATCAGCTCCAGGTCATCTGCAGCATGCCAGAGATCTGAATCATCCTGATATAGCAATGAACTCTGTAATGCTGCAGGCTGTGACCAACATTGATTGCTTGTGATAATGAAATCACTCTGCATTACAAGTCTGTGGAACACAACAAACTCCTGACTACGGCTCAGCTAAAAGTATACTTTTAGCTGAGCCGGCTGCTGGCCCTTGCTTCAAGTCTGAGAATTGAACTAATGGTGTTATCTTAAACTGAACAAGCTGAGAATACACGCCTTGACTTACAAAAATTGAAATGTCAAGACCCACATACATCAGCCACAAATGGAAAAGCACAGCATGAAGGACGCATGGGAGTCAAAGTAGGTGCTCAGACTCACCGAGAGGCTCATCTCCAGTGCAGTGATTCAGCTCATTGTTGACGTCGCCAGAAGGACACTCTAGCTGGGTGCCATCTGCATGCAAGAATATAAGATGGTGTTTTGATCTCAACAGGCAGGCAGGTGGATCGCAAAATGTTTCGGACCTTTTTCAAATGTAGAAGCTAGCACAGAGGTCACATTCGAACTGTCATGACACAATGTAAAGCATCAGCCTGAAACTGAACGCTTTTGTATCAAAAGTACATCAAATGTGCTCTTGCATGTCTCTGTGAGTCAGGGAAGCAAAATAGTACCTTCGTGGGGGTGTTCCTGCATGTCAGACTCGATCGTGAAGGCAGCCTTTGGGAAGCTATGCATGTTGTGGAATATGCCTGCATCGTCTGCATGAGTGATGTGTCTGCCTACACAACATATTGCATCAAGTTAGTCACGGCATACTTTGTCCTTCAAGCAGGCAGGTTGCTTGCAGCCATGGCGCAAGTAAGTTAAACGCTTGTTGCCTGTTGCTGTTGATGTTGAGGCGTTACTTCTATGTCACAAATGAAGCAACCTAGTGCTAGTCATATACTTTGTTGCATAACACACCCTTATTGGCCACGACACCAGGCTTGTTTACTCCAAATCTTGCAATAGGCTCACCAAATGCCGATGCTCTGGAACTCAGGCTGTAGGCGGCACAGCTGGACATGCTCTCCGGCATAGGTGGCCAGGACAGACCATGCTGTAACAACATGTGTGACAGTTCTTCGCGGACAACAAGGTTTTGGTTTGTAGGTTTGTAAAACCACTTGTCAATATCGCTCAACGCAATGCGCCTCTGCAGCATGGTTGCCAGCACACCTGCAGGGCACTAGCTCCCAGTACTCGTCCGGCCGTTCCATTCACTTTGTACGCAGCAGTGTGAAGGCAACCAACACCCGTGGTTTTGCATAGTCAGCAGATTCACGCTGACAAGATGCTGAATTCAGCAGAATAGTTGACATGGGCCAGCGCTAGCGTTCTGGCGAGCCAAAAGAACCGTGCACGTTTTCGCACCTGCAATAAGCTGACGACCTCCGAAAGAAGGAAGTCCAGACTCAGGAAAGAAAGGCCCCAACAACATTTTGTAGCTCTGGATACACGCCACTCTGGAGGTTCCATCGATGAATTTGTAGTCCGTGCCGGCCCGGAGTAGTCGGCCAACAGACCGGTGCGCATGCTCCTGATTGTCACTTTCCAGCAGCTGAAGCTCGTTTTGAGCAGTACAACGGCCATTCACGCGTCCACTAGATGATCTGACCTGTATCAAGCAACACTTATGGAGAGGTGAAGCCAGGCATCAGCAGAGCATATGCGTACAAACAGTGATCCAGTGCTTCGGGGCACGCCATACCAAAAGCGCTTCCTCGACGCACTGGATAACACGCCGACCGTCCTCTGGAAACTGATGGGCGAAAGCTTTGAGACTTTTCTTGAGTCGACGGTAAGTTGCTGAGCTCTCCAGCGCTGAATTATCCGACAAAGGCATGGTAATCCGCTATGCAGATCCGCTATGCAGACCTGAGTCAAGCTACACGAGGCTGCGTGTTGCGCCCACGACAGGAGCAGATTGCGCACATGCAGCAGCACTTTGTCTTGAGAGTGTTGCATGGTGCTGACAATGATGCTGCGCTGTTGCCGCTGTGCGACCTGGCGAAGATGCAAGAGACTTGCCGCGACCTGCATACTGATTTCTAAATTAGCAGACCCTAGGATACATTTGTGCGATTTAGCAAATTTGGGTCAACTGATTGAATTTTTGAGTGCTGCTGAGGTACAGCATTGCGTGCTCTTGTTTTCCGAAACGTCTATTGCAGTTCAGAAACGTCATTCCTACACTGATCCTCCTTGCGTAAGAGCATTGTTTGCTCCTGATGGCACTAGCGTTCCTTGCACATGACCGGCACGAGCAACCGCGCCAAGTCTGGGATACAAATTGGCGGCTTTCTGATGGCAAGCAAGCTCAAGGTCATTTCACACGTGTTGTGTTGCTTCCACCCCACTGCAAAACAAGCTGAGAAGTTGTCGTTTGGAGCAGATGGCTTGGCATTTACTGACCTGATGAGGCCCTCATGCTGGTCACATCCTGCATCATGCAATATGTATATAGCAGCCACAGGGCTTCATGTCTCGACCATTGAACGAGGTGATGCAAAACGGTAATTTACCAGGCATATGCATGGAGTTTACAAAGAGAGGAGAGCTCATCCTTCAACACCGTCGCAACTTGCAATTAATTGATTCAATGGAGTCCGACAAGAAAATGGCCTGGCAGATCGATCACACTATCGTATGTATCTTGCTCAGCAGAGGTGCATCCCCAAAGCTTGTTGCTCTCATTGATCATCTCTACACACATGTACAGCATTTAGCAGTCATTCATAACGAGGTCGACTTTGCCCCAACAGTCTGCTGTTGTGATGACAAGATGCTGTTTTGAGGCAATTGGAGGTCATGTGATCACATTGTACATGAGTGAACTACGTAGTATACTGAAAGCACATAGTGAGTGCGCATTTGCGCTGCAGCTGCAGCCCCCTGGTATTTGTGCACCTTACGTGTGCAGGGTGTCCAGCTGTCCCAGCTCAGCCTGCAGACAAACCGTAGTAACGCTTCAGCCACTTCCCTGTGCTGCACACCAAGCAGAACAGACAAACAGCTCACTAGACAAGCAGCACAAATGTGTACCTTGAGCTGTTCCATCTTCATGCCCATAGATCGCTGAAGTTTTCCTTTGTCAGCCTCACTCAGGTCAGCCAGAATCTCTTTGTACATTGTGGTCACTACGCCTACAGATTCCCTGGCTAGCTTGTGCGACTCGTTGAAATATGTGGTCTCTGCATCTTCTTGAGCATACTCAATCTCATCCCTTGCCTCTACAAACTTGTCGTTAAGCTCGTCAATCTGAAAAGGAAATACGCAAGTCATTTTGCCAAGTTTGCTGACAGTTGCCTGTGCAAACCGTTTGGTCTCGACACTCAGCGCTGCTAGCAGGCAAATTTCACCTGTCCTTGCGCTTGCTCCAAGGTCACAACTGAACGGCACAAAAGCTTAAAGCTTGAGGACGAGGGCGCTGCAGAAGGCAAAATAACGCTAGTTTGACGACAAGGGGTGCTGCCGGGGTTGGCGATGTGTAGTTTTCTGCAGCTGTTGTTGGTGATAGCAAACTCAAGCAGGGAACACAGCTTTGAGGCTTGGATGCGTCTTGCAAGGTTCATCAGACGGGCTCAGCGATCACGCTCGAAAAGCAAAAGGCATTGCCAGTCGCAAATGGCAAATAAGCTCTTAAGCGCATGATATCGTTCGTCTTTTACGATCATGTGCTACACGTGCAGTCGCTCGTTATCAATCTGTAGGCTTATGTAGGCTTATCAATCGACTAGGCACTCTGCCAATGCTGGTGGGCATCATCGTCACAGACCTCCAGACCTGGACAAAACGGCGCAATGAGCAGCGCGGACAGCGCGGGCAGTCATGGCCGCGCCAGCAAGGCTTCCAGGTCCGCTGGAGGCCGGGTGGCACAAGTTCGGAAGCAGTTTGAGGCAGCTAGTGCACTTCCTTCGCCTTCGGCAAGGGCTACG
>JAABUP010002122.1_pt1 | contig 39731 bp, 47 predicted proteins | sample 5559201 | NCBI WGS metagenome assembly JAABUP01 (sample SAMN10711887, study PRJNA513373) | rock metagenome | isolation source: Antarctica rocks | place: Antarctica | reverse complement strand
AGGGACGCGGGAAAAGAAGCCGTGGCGGGAAGGGGGGGGGGCAGAGGAGGGGAGGAGGAGGGGAGGGGGAGACTAGGGGAAGGGGGGAGCGGTGAGGCCTTGTAGGGCATGCTTACACTCAGTGAAAATGACGTACAGAAACACAGTGCACAGTATGAATACGCCCTCTGAGGAGCAAGACTGGGATGCTGGCATCAGATGCAATCAGAGATGACAAACTGAAACGAAATGGTCAGATGAGATGCCACCATTCTGCCGACCACCATTTTGTCACTTTGCAAAACAACAACCTTTTCTGCCCTCAGGAAAAAGTGATGAAAAGGGGCAAATAAGCAGCCACAACCTCATCTTTGTCCAGAAAGTGCAATATACTTTGCTATGAAGTGTCGTACAAGCATAGCTGTGCTGTCATGCACTCCCCAGTTTTGAGGCCAAAGCATATAACAATACCTGGGCAGTACACTTTCAAAAACAGCCTGAGCCACTTCAGGCTGCTCTCCCTGGCGCAGAGCATATATACGCCCCATCACCCCTGCTAGCGCAGTCATCTCGGTCACTGTAGCAGTTGCCAGGTCAGCCAGTGCTAACCTGGCAGCTGCCTCAGCAGCTGCCTGATGCTCAGCCAAGCCCATGTGACCGGCTAAGAATCCTGTTAATTGCTCCACACGTTTCTGCACAGAGCAACATAAGTATCATTTCTAGCCACGTCAAAAGTGAGCAATCATGCATTACAGGCCATGTCTTGCCAGCTCTTTTCAATCCCGAAACATCTATTGAATTCAGAGACGTCATCCCTACATTGGAATTCTAAACTCAGAAGCGTATGGGGACAGTGAAAACGCGTTTACATTCTGGAGATGGTTTAGGTCAGCACCAATCGCTGTACTGCCATGATGATGAGAATGACAGGGATGTTGCTAGCACATGGCAGTGGATAAATTGCAGAAAGCTAGTCATTGTCAGCAGTGCTTTGAGCAAAGGGCGCTCACCGATTTGTCCAGAAGGGTGCCGAGATCCTTCTGGAACAAAGTGCCGGAGAGCAGCTCTCTGAATTCTGCCAGAGGTCGCTTCAGATCCTCTTGAAAGAAGAACTGTGCGTCCTGGAATCTGGCTCTCAGCACAGCCTCATTCCCAGTCTGCACCACACACACACACTCACAGTCACTTGTCTTGAAATCTGTTTGTGGGGCTTGATCCCCCATCAGATTCGACATGCAGTCCACAGTGTTTTGGCAGTGTGTCATGTGGCACCAGACCAAAGAGGTCAAGTGAGTTGCACATGTACTAAACTGTGCAAATGCTACATGCCACATACACAGGCACAGTTTGGTTGCCTGGCCTTGCGTATGGTGGCGATTGTGCTCAGTACTAAAAACTTGGTAGTGACTTGGTTGCTTGGCTGCTGAATGGTATGGGCAAATATGCACAGGCAGCTCAGAAATGAAAGGCAAAGCAAATTGCAGACTGACCCTGACAGTGGGCACAAAGAGGGCGAAAGGCAAAATGGAAGGGCAAGCTGACCTCGGGTGGTGGGCGCATCAACAAGAGGCCGAAAGGCAAGGCAGAGGGCAAGCTGACCTTGACAGTGGGCACGTCAACAGAAGGTTGAAAGGCAAAGCAGAGGGCAAGCAAACCTTGACAGTGGGCACATCAATAGGGCCATTGGCAACTGTGATGAAGAAGGGGAGCAGGTCCTGGGTGGCAGGCTTGTACAAGGGGAAGTAGCGCTGATGCTTGCGCATCACCATAACAAGCACCTCCCTGCATACCATCAACGCTCTCTCAGGCACTGCATTTCTGCCCTATGTGCCCTCATACTGCTGTGCTTGCAGTAAGAGCAATCGTCACTGCTGCCAGGTCATCTCTGAATCTGGACTTATCACTGATGCCAGGTCAGCTGTGAATCTGTACTTATCACTGATGCCAGGTCAGCTGTGAATCTGTATATGTTACTGATGCCAGGTCACCATCAGCATGTAGTCAGCATCTGTCACAGTCCATGACAGCAGGATACAATACCCAGCTTGTGAGTGATCTGCCGGTCAGGGTATTTTGACAGCAGTTGTGTTGGCCTGGAAACATATATATATAGATGCATACATATATATATAGATCATACATATATACATTCCACCTGGGTCTATCACGAGCCATATTGAGAGGTCCCTGCTCAGCTGTAAAGCAAAGGGCCACACATCGGGGTAAACATCAAGATGCAAGTGCAAGAAGTCCACTTGAGTTCGGAATGAGCGCAATGTTGAGCCCAAGTCTGTCTCTGTGGGAGTGCGAGGACAGCCCAACTGATGACAGCACACCCAGCACAGCAGCAGGAGCTGCCACAAGACTCGTGTTGTGTTGTGGCTGCTGTGTTGCTGCTTCAGCTGTGCTGCAGCAGCTTCTCACATTGCAGACCATGCACATTTACCAACTCTTGCAATGCGTGCTTCTCCTGGGGTCAGATCCGTACAGCCCCGAGTAGCTCCCTATGCGAGGTCCTGTTGTTTGCAGTCAGAGTGCCAATATCATCAGCTGGTTTACATGTTTTTGTTCAGACTGAACACCAATGCACACACGGCAGCGCAAAGGACAGCTTAGTTGGGAAGGGACAGGAGGACAGCTTAGTTGGGAAGAGACAGGAAGGCACTCTACTTGAGAAGAGACAGGAAGGCAACCTACTTGGGCAGAGACAGCAAGGCAGCTTACTTGTGAAGAGACAGGAAGGCAATCTACTTGGGCAGAGACAAGAGAAAGGCAACCTACTTGGGAAGAGACAGGAAAGCCGGGTCGAAATCGCCCAGCACAACAGTGGGAGCCTCCACAAGGTTGGTCACTTCATCCAGCAGCTCCTGAGCAGCAGCCCGGGACAGCTGGCCCCCAACAATGCCTGCAGTGGCCTCTACAGCCTCCCAGATCAGCTGCTTCCTGCCCTCTATGGACAGCACAATGTTATGCTGTTGTAGGGCTCCCTGGTACTCGTCGGCATGTGCCACCTGTGATCACAGCAGAATGCAATGAGATGGAAGCAAGGTGTGATCTTGCTGTGACAAACGCATTGTGTTCTGCTGTTGCAACCACTCCTTCTGTGCGGCCATGGCGCCAAATGAATGGTTCATGGAAGGTTGTGTGAAGCTTTGCTGCTGACAACACTTCTACGTGATGCAACATACTGTATTGTTACATTACTATGTTACATCACCATGTTGTTATAATACTATAGTGTATGTATTGCAGCATGTTTGGCACCAAACAAGGGATGCAGGACTATCTGTATGCTACGCATGGATGATGTGTAGGACAGCCTTTATCCTGACAGTATGTCCTGCACTCCACGAGGAGCAGACTTCTGCTGTGGATCAGAGGTGCTACTGACAACACCACATACAGGTGGCTCAGACATCTTTGCTGTGCGCGTGCTGCAGTGCTTATGTTCACACATGGTCTTCAGCTTTGGCTCAGTGGCAACCTAACAGTGCTTGCAGCAGCACATCTGTATGCTGCGCAGTTCACACTGAAAAAAAAGTAGCAACAGCTTACTGTCAACCATGCTGCTGTCGACTGAATGCTTACAGCGCAGCACATGTGCTGGTAAGAGCCTGCCAATCAGCTTGCTGATGTGTCAAAAGTGGCATACACCAGCTTTGAGTAGTTTACAAAGAAGTTCACTCTAGTTGCAACATGTCTAGTCTCAAAAGCAGCACGCCTGTGGTTTGGTTTTGACTGAGCAAGGGCAAAGCATGCACAGCATGAGTCAAACCTGGTGAAGAGGGGAGGAAGAGTTGCGCAGCAAGCGAGTTGTGTTGCTGGCTGAGATGCCGGCATAGGTCAAGGGCAGGGCTGTTGAGCCGTGTAGGGCCAGTAGCCAGCGCAGGGGGCGGCTGAACGCTGTGCTGCCCCGCCACCGCATGCTGCTTTTAAAATTCAAACTGGCTAAGAGCAGCGGCAACTCCCCTGCTAGAACCTGCAGGCACCAATTTGCAACTCAATGAAATCACCGCAAGGACAAATGGACAAATGAAGACCAGGCACGAACACTTGTGCCTGCAACGAAGTGTATGAGCAATCATACTCTGCTCCAACAGGATTGGTAACCAGGCAAGCTGATGGGCACATCATGATAGGCGTGTGTTCAACTCAGCACGAACAGCATGCAAAGCGTGGACACCAACAGCAGCAAAAGCACATTGCAAAAGACACTAATTGCTCTCATCACATACCTCGGCTGTTGCACATCCAGGCTGCTTCACAACTGCGTGCACATACTCTGTGCCCTTAGAGTCTGCTTCTGTGAAGACTGTGTCTGCCTGCACTCCATTCTTCTTGCAGAAGCCCAGAAGGGCCTTGCTGGGGCTCCCATCTGGACCAAATGCTACCTGCAAGCGAAAATAAAAACTGGGAACAAAACTCGTGTGCCATTTTCTGATGGCAATTGGCTTTTTTTTATAATGGCGGCCCTTGCAAATTTAGTACAAAGGAGGAAGTTACATTTGACCTGTTGTCTGCTTGCATCTTGCATGGCGTTGAGCAATCTGTCTCTGTGATGCGGCAGTCAGCGCACCTGCTTCCTGGTCATATGCAGAAGGATTGCACAGTCAGCAGGTTGTGCATAGAGGGCTATTGTGCATTACTCACAAGTTGAACTGCTCCCTGGATTTTGCACCTAAGCAAGTGGTCATACTTGGAAAACAAGCAACAGCCGCTTTGATACTTGATCCATAGGTCAATGGCCACTCCCTGAAAGCTTGCTTGAAAAGGCTGGAACACAAGATAACAACAGATGCATCAAAAGGCCACAGGTTAGAAACAGAAAGCAGAAAGAGGTGCAACAAAGGGCAAGGTTGTGGCTGTTATAGGGAGGTGACCTTTGCCGGGGGCCCTCTGAGCTTGTTCTCTGCCCCCCTTTGATGCACAGCCAGCTGTGATATGAGAAGGGCAAGACGGCGTGGAGTGGCCTCTATCTGAATCTCTCCATGCCCCAGCCGCAGTCTGTCTAGCAAAGCAGGCACTCGATCGCTACACCAAATGCGCAACAACTGCAATCAGGAAAATGATGATGAATACACGAATCCACTGAATTGGACATGGTAGCAGGAGCCCACAACAAGTAAAGCAGTCGATTCAGCATCTTGATAAGCATCAGGGTTAGATAAGCAGTAGGCTCTATGACAGGCCTCTGACATGAATGACAACATGCAATGCTCCATGTTGTGCACCTGAGCTGTTGCACAGCAGTCATGACATCATCTGGTGGGAGCTCCTCAGACCCAACTTCCAGTACAAAGTCAGCAGAGTCAGCTGTGCGCCCACTAGTGCTGGCTTCAGGATGAATGGTGACTGGTTCAGGTTCAGCTGGGGGTGCAATGGTTCCCAAAGGGTGTCCCAATTCTTCTCTCCTGGCCATCCATAAACCTGTACTTGCACACCAGCTGGATGCACATCTCTTTGAACCAGTCTATGCCGGTGTTTACACACGAAGTACACAAAGGTATGTCTGTTTGCCTGTGCATCTGCCTATATGTGAATCCCGTGCGAACCCAGCCTGCTTGTAGAAAGAAAAGAAAAGTTTACGCTTTTCAGCGATCATAACAGGAGCCTCCTAAGGCAGCAGCCTGGAGCTAGCCTGCTTGTAATGTGTGTTGTGGGATGTAACAAGATCAATCTGTGTATGTCCAAAGTACCACTTGCAGCCTCGCTCCTGATGATGAATGCATGCAGCCCCTCTGGGGTGCATCTAAAAGCTGCTCACCAGTGACTTGACGAGCCAGATGCCTCATGGTGGCAAAGCACTCAGCCCTCTCAGTCATGCCCACAGCCCCTCTGGCATCAAGCAGGTTGAAGGTATGGGACAGCTTCAGCAGGTGGTCATAGGCAGGCACCGGTAACCTCTTATCCAGCATCCTTTGTGCTTCCTGCACATCTAACTTCTGCCTCACTCACTGTCGAAGCATATTGTCACTACAAACACGAAATCACACAGCTTGTAATGCAGCATGTGACAGGGTGATCGTGTCAGAGTGTAGGCCTTGAAAATTGTTACAGGGGGAACACAGCCTTTGCATGTAAGCTCTTAACATGCTAACAGCCCCAGACACTGACTTGGCACACTGACTGACAGCGTGCTTCCAAATAGAGGCTACAGCATGCTTGCAAATACAGGCTACAGTCCTTGAAACTTGTTACCAGGATACCAGCCTTTGCATGTAAGCACATGTCATGCTAATATCAAATCCCCCTACACAGACACACTCGGCACACTGACAGACAGCATGCCATGTGGACACAGCAGAATTTGTGGTAGCAGACCTGTTGGTACAGCTCAAACCGCTGCCGTTGGCCTTCCACATTTGCTTCGTCCAGGTTGTAGCAGCTCATTTCGTACTCGTTTTGCATGAATAGCTCGCCATAGGTCATGCTGGCAGTATATTGTATGTCTTTGAAGTGCTGAACCCCCTGTCAGCATGATGTGCTATTCAGCATACAATGCTCTGGCAAAGGAACAGACAATACAACAGTGCAAGTACAGCTCTTGTGTATCGCTAATTACTAAGCTTGTAATTCGAGTCATAAGTACACGTTAAGGTGTGTATTGAGACAACTTCTGTCACAGGAGAAAAGAAGGCTTGATGAACATTGCGAGGCACAGTTTGCAGTGCTGCAATTGTACAGCTGAGAAGCAAAGCACTGATGACAGAGACCATGATGCTTGGAAGTCTTGACATCATTGCGCGCAAGACATATTGATGCAAGCACACAACAGACCGCCACACTCATGATCTAAGTCTTGTGGTTGTGACTTGATTGATGTTACCTGCAAAGCCATGAGGATGCGCTCAAGGCCATAAGTAATTTCAATAGCAGGGTGAGGCAGGGGTGTCCCTCCTGCCTGCTGGAAGTATGTAAACTGGGTGATCTCCTGACCATCACACCACACTTCCCATCCAAGCCCCCATGCTCCTAGCACAGGCGCTTCCTGCAACATCAAGAGTCCATTTGCATTCAGTGCTGTGTCAGCGTGTGAGCCATAAGTAGGCTGAGCCTTGCATGGACATAGTATTTTGGTTGGCTACAGAAGCCGCCTTAGGTTGGACAGGCTCAGCAGGTTTGAGTGCTTCTTGCATCTCCTGAAATGGTGCAACTGGTGTGGTCTTGGCACGGGTAAACTACCCAGCTGCTTACCCAGACAAAAAGCATTCTGAGTAACTTTGAGGACTGAGCTTGGTGACCATTTGAAAGCCCAAAAAGAAGATTCCATATGCTCTTCTATCTGATGATACATCTATTCACCGAAATGCAAAAGTCAGCCATAACAGGGCGATCAGACATCAAACTTGATTTGCAAGGTTGCCATGCATGTGTCGCAGTGTTTGCACATGTGCCAGCTTTGTGTGTTTGCTATAGAAGCTGTGCTTTCCACTCCGACTGGCAACGTGAGTGACAGATGGGCTATCCATACCCAGTTGTCTTCGACAAAGCGGATATCATGGGCTTGAGTGTCAATGCCGAGTGCCTCTAAGCTGCCCAGATACAACTCTTGGGGGTTGCCAGGGTCAGGCTTCATGATGACTTGAAACTGAGTGTGGCGCTGCACTCTGTTGGGGTTGTTGCCATACCGGCTGTCATCTGGCCGCACTGAAGGCTCTGGGTAACACACATTCCAAGGCTCAGGTCCAGTCACTCTGAGGAATGTGGCTGGATTCATTGTACCAGCACCGACCTGCAACACGCGACTTAGTCCTCAATAGCTTGCAAACGCTGCATACAGGTAAATGACGGTCGAACAAGAGCCCAGCAGAAGCCTTGTCCACAGTGCCAAGTTGCGATCAACAGTGCGACACATTTGCACAAGTGACGGCATTGTTTTCTCAATGCATACTGCACCTCCGTATTATGAGGCAACAGTATGGCGCAGTTTGCGCCGGATTGTTTTGCCCAATATTGTTCCAAAGCAGTGATCGCTTCCTGGAATGTAAGTGTACGAGCTCCAACGACTGCTGGTTGCGACGCGCCATTAGTGTCGCGTGTGGTGGGTTCATGAGTTTCGCTTGTCACAACTTGACTGTACACTCGTGATGCAGCGAGCAGTGGTCTGGTCACTGCAGCAAAGTCTCTGCGTTGACTGCAAACTGCAGGCGAGTTCCGGCGAGGCAAGCGATGCAGAACCTGCCGCGTAGAACGTGGGCATCCTAGTCTAGCTACTGTCTTCTGCAGCGCGCACAGTCTTTGGCGAAGCATGTCGCAGGCGGAGCATCCGCCTTTCATGCCAAGGTTGTGATCCAGCTCGGACAACTTGATGTAGTCAGAACCCTTACAGTGGTACGATGACTAACGGAAACCCTTTCAGCGGCATTGACAAGTGCATGTACTGACTGCATCGCTTAATGCATGTGAAGCTGTAGTAGTTAGAAAAGAGGTCATGTGTGTCCTTAACCAGGTTGATGTGCATTGACAGCCTTGCGTCAGTCAGAGGTATTGGCCACAGCAGGTGTTTCTCTGCCCAGAGGCCCAGAGGTCGCTGCTTGTCCTGTTTGAGTCTGGCGTGTTGACAGCTAGCAAGCTGTGTGGTCGAGCGCAGCGTTCCACTACACTCAAGCCAAAGCTATTGACAGCTAGCAAGCTGTGTGGTCGTGCGCAGCGTCCCACTGTTATGCTCAGGCCAAAGCAGGCAGCTTAAAACCGGTCCTGGAACCTGAAACTGGTGCTCGTAAGTGACCAGCTTCGCTTGTAAAGCTCGGATCACCGAATAGCCTGGAAACTCTGTTTTGCCGTCCAAAAAATATCTGAAGTGACAGGTATTCTCCCACTAGATCCTGCTGATTGTGTTGTTGCAAGCCTTTCCGACTCATTTCCAAGTGAGGTTTCACTTATGCCTGTGTGAAGTCATGTGTATGCTGTACACATGCGGCAAAGCTTACTACAGCAGTTGCAACACAAACGTCTAGCTCAAAGACAACGCTTGTTGTTCAGGATGCTAATTCAAGCTTGCGAGGCTCAGGAAAAGGTCATCCACTGTTCAGATTTGAGCGATCAACAGAAGGGGCAAATGCTGTCCCAGATCATAACTTATCCTGCCAGAGTTCTTCCGCTGTTCGAAGTGCCTGAGTACCTTCTAGCTCACACTTTGTCAGCGCACCTGCAGGGCCCGCCAGCAGGTACAGTCACAACTCTGTGTTAGCTGTTGTGCTGCTGCAGATACCCCCCCCATGCTCATGCTGTTCACAATCTTGTGGTGAAGTCCTGTTGTTGAAATTACCAGAAAGATCCCTTGGGTGTCTTGAAAGAAGTTCCTTTTTTGCAAGGCACGTCAACGTGCTCTTTTGTTTGTGGCCTCAGACTTTGGTAGTTGGAGAACTCTTCATTGTCATGCTCACTATTACCCAGTGTGCTTTGTGTGTTTTCCTCTGACTACTTACTGTTAAGTATTGAAGAACTTGTGCCACAGCATCAGAAAAACACACAATGTGTTTAGTTGTGCCTGCACGTAGGCCATGTTGAGGGTAGCTTAATTCAAGGGTAGCTGTCGACTTGTCATCCGTTTTTGACATGTATTGCACACCAGGTCTTTTCAGCATTTGAGCTGGCACGGCATGCATAAAACAATGCAAAGCTGGAATGTGAATTGCCAAAGCTGGTGCTCTGTGGTGTGTCATTCAGTCTCTGGCAATGTGCAACACCAGGGCTGTTGCATGCAGCCCTTTGTCAAAAGTTTGCCTTGTTAGCTTGGTCATGGCATAGCACATCAGACATGAGCCTAATGCTTTTGTATGATCTGGGCGCATCTGCAAAACCTGTGGGCCAGCTGTAATGCCGCAGGCAGTTACCCACTGTAAGTACTTGTAATGTTGTAATGACTCTGCAACACTCACTAATCCTCTGTGAACAACAACTTAATTCTTACTGATCAGCTGATCCGCCTGCTCAGTCTTGCTTTAACACTGCAAACTAAACTGACTGTGTTATCTCAACATGACTACCTTCGGAATACACTCTACAACAGCATTGACTTGATGTGATGTTTGACTTTGAGCAACAGCAGGTCATGCAAGCCCCTGTAAACTTACAAAGCATGGAGTGTCTGTGCACCCCATGCCACAGACAAAGCTGGGGTCTGTGTCATGGGGTGCAGTTCAAGTTATTGCTGGTCTGGCCCTCTGGCAAATTGCTGTCTTCCACAAGGATGAGCCTTTTTGTCGTTTTCGCAGGCATGCCCATTGTGCAAAAGGCCAATGAACATGCAGCCTTTTGCCAAGCGGAGGTCAAGGGTCCACTGGGCCGTCTTTGTGGAGGTGTACTCCTTGATACTAGCTGCACCAAGGAGCTCCAGCTGTCAGAGCACAAGGCAATTCAGCTTGGCATCACAGCTTCACCGCCTATGTATAGGGACGGCAGTCCCTCCTCTTCTTACATCACACGCAGGTAATGACTGATCACAAATTACACATCATGCGGTTGGGCTTGCTATAGCAGGCATGCAGAGTTCAGCTGCAGTTAGCACTTTTATGTCAGCAAGTATGAGGACAGTCTGGACTCAGAGAGCAGATTTCATCTTTCTGCATTTTTTTTGTTTGTACGCTGCACTATGACTGTTTCTGCACTGTCACTGTTTTGCCGCAGGGGATCTGCTCTGGTAGAGGTTCTTGTTGGGGATGAAGCCCAAGTCAGCCTTTCACATGCTCATAGCGCCTGGCTAGAGGTCTGGACAGAAGATGCACCACTGCCAGTGTCAGCCAAACGTCATCAGCAGCAGGCAGCCGTGCATGATCAAATTCTTGGTCAACTGCACATCTCCATGCTGGCTTGCTCAATTTTGAATCCTGACAAGACCTGCTATGAATGCGATCTTATAATTGGCAAGCCTGGGATGCTAAAGTTGGGCTTGGGGATTGATGCAACAACTGGCTGTATTTGCAATGTCAAACGTACGATGCGAAAATGATTGCACAAGCCACACAGCATCATGAACACTGCTAATCATCATCCCACTGCCAGAGACTCTGCAGAAACGCGGGGCCAATGAACATTTAGCAGATGAGAGCTCATCCATCTCTCCAAAGGTTTTCTGACAGATGGTGTCTTCCTCTGGAGCATGTGAGCCAAGAGCTGTACAAGCACGTGATTTTGTAAGGACCCATATCAAGACAAAGCATATCCTACATCCATTTGGTTCATCCTGCTGCAACTATCATGCTTGTAGTCATGACCCGACCTCGAGGTCCATATTGAGGATGTACTACTAGCAGAAGCCCTTTGCACACGCAGCATGCCTACATCAGATTTGGCAATTCGAACTTGTATGCAACTTGATCTGGTTCACAGCTCAGTCTGCTGCTGTCTTACACTGTTAATCATGCTGGTTGTGCTTACAAGCTGTCTAGTGCCTGTTGCTGTTCCTCTGGTGTGACTTGTTTGTGACCAACGTTGCTTACCCTTGGAATTTTATCTGCAGAGATGATGAGTCATGTACAGCTAACACGCTTGTGAGTACGCAAGAGCCTGGATTGCATTTGCATGTACCACTATTTTGCTCAAGGGTTGATCATACGAAGTACTTTTCAGCTTAAACTTTGCACAATGAGCTCAGCTTGTCATCATGACCTGACCAACCTCAGATACTGACAGCTTGCTCATCGTCAGTTCGGTCAAGTCAGCTGCAGCCTACATCTCAGTCTCATGTAAATAATCTTCACTATCTTGAATGGTGCTGCATTGCAATGCACTGCAGCCTGCTGAGTATGCTCGTATGCATGATTGTCTGTGCCCACATTATGGGCATTTGTCTGCATAATACCATGTGCTGACTTGCTACTGTCAGTCCCCCAGCCTGTGCTGACAAGGAGATCAGGAACACAAGTCCTAGTGACCTTTTGCCATTCACATGCATCCATGCACCATAGGTTCATGTCATTTGTCAGCAGCTAATTCTGAAGCTGGTCAGGAGGGCTGCAGATTGCTGAGAGGGCGACAAGTGTGTGCAAAGGCTTGTGTGTTTTTTATCACTCCCACAGTATGCATCATGGCCTCCTCCCTTGACGAAGACCACTCTTGAAACAGAAGCCTGCTTGATTGCTGACAGTAAAAGTGGGCTTTGCACATGTAGGGCCAGGGGCAAATGGCTCAAAATATGGCTAGCCTGTGAAATGTGGTCGATCAATGTGACCCGCCTTTGACAGTCGTGCTGGGCAAAATGGCCCTGTTTTTGAGGTGGGTGTGCTGCGTGCAAGAAGTGCTCGAGGTGTGTAACACTCGTGTCCCTTGCAGTGCAACTGGTCTCCTGTGATTTGAGTATATTTCACAGCATTCATATGACGCCTGAGAGCAATGTTCACCCTGACAGCCACAAGGTAGCAGCAGAATTTAGCAAAACATGATCACAAACTCAGACCCATGCGCAGTACAATCGCAAGCTGCAAGTGAATGGGTCGCAACTCTGCATTCTCAGATATGGTCTGATTGACCGTCAAACATATTAAGTCCGATTTTAGTCTTGTAGCGGAGCTGTGAAGGTCGGCATCGAGGCTGCAACAGAGGACATAATTGTATGATTGTATGATCGCCGCCTCCGGGCACCGAGGGTCTGGGCATGCACCTTGAACTTTTCCTCTCCCGTCGAAGCCCTCTGAATTGTTGTTGCCAAGAGCGCCTGTTTGTGTGCAGCCAATTGCTGGTCGCAAACATGGGTCACAATGAGGTGTGGAACTCGCATCAAGGCGCTGGCAAGGGCTCCCGTGGTTGGTGAGTGTTGCTCAGTCAGTTTTCCTCTGCAGAAAGCGTAATTGTGCACTGCTGATGGCTGCAGTTCGTGTCCTTGAGCTCTCTTGATTGTACGCTGAGGCAAGCGTGAATAGTTTGTCGTGATGCAGCCGGGTGTGTGGCAACAAGTGGGGTATCATCCGCAAGTACAACTTAAACATCTGCCGTCAGTGCTTTAGGGAGTACGCCAAGGACATCGGATTCGTTAAGGTAAATGCGTCAATGTGACATGTCTTGAAGATTTGCACAGTAGAATTGGTTCCTCTTCTGCTTGGCAGCTGCTTATGTACTTTTCTGCAGCTCTGATCTTCTCAGCGGTGTTGTGCTTTGCAGTACCGGTGATTACAAACCATTGGGTTCCTCTGAGAGGGCAGCTGGAGGAGGATTGCGTTGATGGCGCATCTGCAGGCTTTCCAGAAGTTGCAAACAAAACAGCAACATCAGCATGCAGTTGCCAAGTGCTCAAAATCAGCAGCAGATTTAACTTTGCAGCTTGGAGCAGTGTGCAGATTGCTGTTCAGTGTATTTGAAGGCTTGTTGGGATGTTCAGTTTTGTAATCTGAGCCAGTCAACACCATCTCAACAATCGAGCGCAGTGTGCATGTGTCAGCTGTCAGTAAACCTTTGTGCTGGCAGTTTTTTGGCACCTTGAGTGGACTCAAATGGTGAGTAGTATGCTCCTGATGTCACCTTATGGCGAGCTGGGACAAGGCCTGCAGTGCTGATGTTTGTGCTGAAGCTGCTGGCTGGAGCAGCGTTTACCAAGAAATCTTGCATCAAGATCAGCCTGTTTCAGCTGGGTAGTGAGCTAGCAGACATGCTATGCACAATGTGGATTTCTGCCTACAGGAAGTGGTTTCTCTGCACCTCAGAGCATTATCAGGTGCATTTAAGAGCACTTTCTGTTCTATATATCGTTGTCAGGCAGCGACATCAGGTCGCTCTGAAATGTGGCTGAACATGCTGTTCTCAGGCACCAAGCTACTTGCATAATCTGGTGAAGCTGTGATCATGATTGCAGATGCGATGCATCAGCTTGCACAGTCGCATTGCATGCCTGCTAATTTACATTGTCACTTTCCGGAAATCCGTGGGAAGTTGCAGAGGTTCTATAATTGCAACCAGTTCTTGTCACTAGTGGGCGTTGTTATTCAAACTCACAAACTGGACTATTCACAAAACACACACAAACAAGACTTGGGACTACAATTCATCATGGTCTTCTAAATCTTCATCATCTCCACCACCTGCTTGGTAGGCAGCGCTCACAATGGGGCTACATGTGTCTTCAACCTCCTTGAGCTTTTCTCGGTAGTCGTCCTCCTCAGCATCCTGGTTGTCATCTAGCCACTCAAGGGCATCATCGACAGCTGTCTTGACCTGTGAGGGGCAAGCAAATGTAAGCAAAGCAGTCATTGGACAGCAATGTGCTTGCAAAGCAGTCATTGGACAGCAATGTGCTTGCAAAGCTGTCAGCAAATTGTTGACCATAGCTGGTCTGCACATCAAACACAGGTAATGGCTAGCAAAAAGATTCAGGCTCAAGACCATGATGGGTGAGCCTAACAGTCAAAGGCTCACTTCAGTGAAAATGACAGATGAACAGTGTGGTGTAGCAAAACATATGAACAGGTCATACCGTTTCCTTCTCTTCATCCCCAACCTTGTCACCCAGCTTGTCCTCAATTGTGCTCTTCATGTTGTAGCAGTACGTCTCGAGGCTGTTACGAGCATCAATGCGGCCCTTGACAGCCTTGTCTTGCTCAGCATACTCCTCGGCTTCTGACACCATGCGATCAATCTCCTCCTGACTCAGCCTGCCCTTGTCATTCTTGATGGTGATCTTCTCTTGCTTGCCTGTACAGCAATGCCCCAATCAACACAAGCAGCATGTGTGAGCTAAGGCACCAAGACATGCCTGGACAGCTGCCAGAAGACAGTAGCTGCCGAAACGTATGCAGATGTGACTCACACCTCTTCTTGTGTTTGAAAACATGGCAGGTGAAATTATGCGCAAGCAGCAGTAATGATTCACAGTATCAAGATCAAATCTGCAGGCTTACCAGTGCCCTTGTCATGCGCAGCCACATTCAGGATGCCATTGGCATCAATCTCAAAGGTGACCTCGATCTGAGGGACGCCACGGGCTGCAGGTGGGATGCCTGTCAGGTCAAATTGACCCAGCTTGTGGTTGTCCTTGGTCATGGCACGCTCACCCTCATATACCTGCAGTGACAACACATGTTTAGCACTCAAGGCAAAGTCACAGCAATGTGCTATAAAGAAGTAGCTCAGGACAGGCAAAGGCCCTTATCTGTTAGAGCCTGCAGTGGCAACTGTATTCATATCTCAACAGATTGCACTTGGGTCACTGATGGCAGACACTGTCAGTAGCATAAGACCAGACACTGTCAGCAGCATAAGACCAGATTGATCTTGAGAGTGTGTACCTGGATAGAGACTGTGTTTTGGTTGTCCTGGTATGTGGTGAAGGTCTGGCTCTTCTTGGTGGGGACGACAGTGTTACGGGTAATGAGCTTGGTCATGACGCCTCCAACGGTCTCAATACCCATGGACAGGGCAGCCACATCCAGCAACAGAACCTCATTTGTCTGCAGACAAATGAACATAAGTATGTTAGCAAGTTTCATTTTGACAAATTCATTCATGAAGACATGCCTGCACAGCTGGCACACACTCAAAGTCATAGCAGAAACATGCTCTTGCACATGCAACACACCCAATAGACTGCAATATCTGATGATGCTTACTCATGTCATGCAACAGCCAACTGCAGTTTCCCTGGTGATGCCTAAGATGTACATGCAAAGCAAGACATAAGATTACCCACAGGCCTTGTGTCAAATCAGAGGTTTGCAGCGACAACAGGCAAGCACTGTGAGAGTGTGAATGTACCTTCTCATCAGAGTCACCAGACAGGATGGCTCCTTGTACAGCTGCACCATAGGCGACAGCCTCATCAGGGTTGACACCCTTGTTGGGGGTCTTGCCACCGAAGTAGTCAGAGATGAGCTGCTGAACCTTGGGGATGCGAGTAGATCCTCCCACCAAGACAATCTCCTGAATTTGCTCTTTCTTCATGTTGGCATCTTCCATGGCCTGCATTGCAGTATACATCATGTTAGACATGAGTGGCAACTAGACTAATCACAAACTGAACACAGCTTGACAAGTCATGCAGTTTGAGGGTGATATGCAGTTGTCATTGCTTACTTAACGTTAAGCATGCAGCATGTTTCTCTCATGAAGCGACTAGTAAAGCAACCATCACGATCACTTGCAAAATCATAGGGTATTCCATGTAACCTAAAAACCTCATGCCTCAGCATTTTAGCAAAGGCCTGAGTTCCAATGGCAAACTTGGTTGATGAACTCATGAACTGTTGGGGAGACTGTCCTGCCCTGACACCAGCAGATTGCAAATAAAGAGGCCTAGCTGATCCATGCAAAGACCAGCATTGGACTGAGGGGCCGTGGCTCAAGATTTGGCTTATGAGATATGCAGAAACAGTGACATGCCCGTTTGACAGGACCCAGAGTCTTCTTGAAGAGATCATTGTTGAGCTCCTCAAATCGCGCTCTGGTCAATGGCTCTGAAAGGTCAACTCCCTCAGCTAGGCTCTCAACCTCCACACGGACCTGATGCTGGCTGGAGAGAGCGCGCTTGGCACGCTCAGCCTCACGACGCAGCTTTTGTAGGGCACGGCCATCCTTGCTGACATCCACCTGATGCACACAAACAATGCATCAGTATGTCAGCAAGCACAACAGAACATTTGCTAAAACAGACTTGACCTGGCATTGAATACAGTCACTGCCCACCGGCTTGCATACATGTACATACATACATGGAGCATACGTTTCAACGCAGACAAAGACAAATGTACTGATTTGGTGAACAGCAAGCATACAAGCCAGCACTGCAAGACAGGCAGCAAGGGTCAAACACAAGCCATGAGGTTTTGAGTTGACTCACATGATGTTTCTTCTTGATGAGCTTGATGAAGTAGTCCATGATACGGTGGTCAAAGTCCTCTCCACCCAAGTGAGTGTCACCAGCTGTGGACACAACCTCAAACACACCGTTGTCAATGGTCAAAATGGACACATCAAAGGTTCCACCACCAAGATCGAACACAAGGATGTTGTGTTCGCCACCCTTCTTGTCCAGACCATAGGCGATGGCAGCTGCTGTTGGCTCATTGATGATGCGCTCAACTGTCAAGCCAGCAATGACACCAGCATCCTTGGTGGCTTGCCTCTGAGCGTCGTTGAAATATGCTGGGACTGTGACCACAGCGTGCGTGACAGGCTTGCCAAGATATGCCTCTGCAGCACCAGCAACATGGATCAAGACTAGAAACATCTATGTGTGTGTGCTGCAGTCATGCTGAAAACAAGTAAAAGCATGATAGACCTGAAATAAATACAAACATGATAGACCAAGTGCTAAGTTAGCACAGCACGGGTTAGAAGCTCTCACAAGCAAGGCACACATCACAACACAGCAGAGCATCACAACAAAGCAGATGGTTCTCAGCAATCATTCCTGCTGTCTCCTTCATTTTGCCCAAAATCATGGCACTGATCTCCTCAGGAGAAAAGACCTTCTTGTCACCAGCAACCTCCACCTGGACATATGGCTTGCCCTTCTTGTCAACAACATCATATGAGACCATCTTGGCATCACGCTGTACCTCCTTGTCCTTGAAGCTGCATCATAAAGCAAATACTGAAGACCAGAACAGCATAGCAACGTCAACAAAGTACCAAGTTGTGACAGGAAAAGCTGGAAATCTGCCGCTGAAATGGACAGCTGAAGAAGCGTGTGGACAAGCAGTAACATGTAGCACTTACTTGCGCCCTATCAATCGCTTGACGTCATAAATGGTTCGCTTAGGGTTGCTGGTAGCCTGGTTTTTAGCGGCATCACCAATAAGTCGCTCCTCCTCAGTGAAGGCGACGTATGACGGTGTGATGCGGTTTCCTTGATCATTTGTGATGATCTCGACATTTCCGCTTTTGTAAACTCCAACACAGGAATATGTCGTGCCGAGATCAATGCCAATCACGGTAGCAGGCTTGTTCCTTGCTTCCTCGGCAAGAACCCCGAAGCTCCACAAAGACACAGCGATCACTGCAGCAAGATTATGTTACAGTTTTGAGACTATGTCAATCCAATTCGATCGGCGAAAGCGCGTCACTCACCGGCTAAGCACAATACGTGCCGCCCTCGAACAGCCATCGTGTTTTACGACAAGGCGGATGCGCCGACCAAAACACAGCCAACTTGGGCAAGATCTGAGATCACAAGTGACGCGATGGAAGCTTGGTAGCACTTTGCAAGATCGAGCTTCTGACGACTCTGAGAATCGCACATGCGGTGAACGCCCACAGCATGTTTGCATTCACCACTTCTTCGTTACGCGTGGCATCCAGTACTTTCGGCTGTATTGACAGACCAAAGCCAATGAGATTGCAGCAACCACCCTGGAGGAGTAGCTTCGAATTCCATTGATTCCTTATGCCCCCTGAGTCTAGCTTGGCGCCCTCGGCAGTGAAGGCCGAGGTATGCATTAGGTCAACAGCGGCTAGGTCACCCGCCGAACTTACCCATCAAGCTTGCATTGTCGAGACGACTGCCGAAGAGGCTATTGCCCACAAGAGATCAGCTGATTGGCCTAGTCTTTGGACCCGAACGAGATGGGCCGTAGTTATCGGATCTGGCTTGCAGCAGCCTGCTTAGCGTTGACCGCCTGTAATGGTGTGTGCCCGCGCTTGCTTGCCTCGCAATCTCGTCCCACGCAGTATTGTGACCAATGTAATGCACATCTGCAGTGCATTGTGCGGTTGACTTGGACGACATGCCTTTGGCTGATGAAACGATCAGTGCTGGCCACGGCAAAGAGACTGACGCTGGGATTGCAGACCGGTACGCGGTCACTTACACAACGATCCGCTATTGGTTACAACGGGTTTGCCAGCTCAGTTGGACCGACTACTTCATGTAGGGAGGGGGTTGAACATGCCTTCAGAGGCAACTCAGAAAAGTTTGAGTTCCAAGCAGAAGTCAACAGGCTCATGGACATCCTGATCAATTCATTGTACAGCAACAAAGATGTGTTTTTGAGAGAGTTGATTTCCAACTCAGCAGATGCCTTGGATAAAATTAGATTTCTGTCCTTGACAGACAAGTCTCAGCTCGGTATGGGCAATGATGCTGACCTGGACATCCGCATGTCAATTGACAAAGAGCAGCGCACCCTGACCATCAGAGACAAGGGTGTGGGCATGACAAAAGCAGATCTGAAAAATAATCTGGGCACAATTGCCAAATCAGGCACTTCAGGCAAGCTCTATAGCTACAACCCTTAAGCCAAACAACACAGCACAACTGACAATACATACCAGCTGTCATGCAATGATGCTGTAATGACAATCCCCTTGGGAGTCCTTCTGAGGGCGTACCTACACACACTGACTGCAGTCTCTGTGTGTCTGCAGCTTTTTTGGAGCAGATGCAGAAGGGTGGAGATGTCAACTTGATTGGTCAATTCGGTGTTGGATTCTACTCTGTGTACTTAGTGGCAGACTATGTGGAAGTTACCTCCAAGCACAATGATGACAAGCAGTACGAACTTTCTCCTATTCATGCTTTGCATTGACCTAGCGCATTTTGACACCAGTTGATACCAGCTGCAAGAGTTGGATTGTATGCATGAAGCACTCTGCACATACATCAGTGCAAGCTTCAGGTGAGTTCTGCAGGTATGTGTGGGAGTCGAATGCAAGCGGGGGTTATGCCATTTCAGAGGACACTGAGGGTGAGCAACTGGGACGCGGCACCCAGATCAAGCTCTTCCTCAAGGTGAGCTTCCAAAATGAGCTCAACATGCCCTGACTCTGCTATTGCAGCCACTTATTTTTTATTCAAAAAGTGCAACATGCCAGCATCACAATACCATGTTGCCCTCAAAATGGTTCCCACTGTCTCACACTTGATAGCACATTGCCAGCAGACATGCAAGCAAGACAAGTAAAAGCACCTTGAGACACCATGTGACATGTGAGTTGGTGCGAGGGAATATGTGCCAGACCATCATGAATGAGCTACATGTTGCAGGAGGAGACTCAAGAGTACCTGGAAGAGGCCAAACTGAAAGAGCTTGTGGAGAAGTACAGCGAGTTCATCAACTTCCCCATTTACCTGTACGCCAGCAAGGAAGTAGATGTGCCAGCTGATGAGGCAGCTGACGCAGAAGCTGATGAGTCTGAGGTGTCTGACGAGGATGAGGAGGGTGCTGATGAAGATGTTGAGGACGGTGAGTCATCAGTCCATGCCTCTGTGCAGCTGTACCATCTCAGGGAGATCTTGACATTGCTGCTAAAATAGCTGTGTCAAAAGCTCATAGCTGGTTTGCAGAGTTTTGAGGAGGGCCTATGTATGCCATGACCCCTACAACAAAGCATACATCACTTTAGCAAAGGTCTGCTAGCTTCTGCAGCCTTTGCACCGTTATGTAAGTCTACCTGGAACAAGCGTAGCACACTTTTTTGGCCTTCTGAACAAAGCATTTTGTCTTTCATGAACAGATGCTGCTCTTTGGCAGCTGACATGACTTGCCCATCCCTGCTTGTGCCACCCTGCTGCTGCTCGAGCACTTATATGGATAAGTGATGCAGAGGAAGAGGAGGAAGAGGCAGCCCCCAAGACAGTGAAGGAGACTCGATGGGGGTGGGAACTGTTGAATGACAACAAAGCCCTCTGGCTGCGTAGTGCAAATGACGTTGATGAGGAAGAGTATGACAAATTCTTCCAAGCCATCTCCAAGGTTTGTCTTTTCATCAGTCCTGGCATGCGTGCTTGCTTGCCTTGTTCTGCTGCTGCTGATGTTGCTGCTGGAATGGCTGCATGTTGTTAACCCTTCTCACACATGGTGTTACACAGATGGTGTTGATGTCCTGAGTCTGGCAAACAATTATGGCAGAGAATTATGCAATGCATAACAGAGCCATGCTTGCATGCTGCTGTGCCTTGCTGAAGATTTTGGAGATTGAAGGCTCTTTTCAATCTTGACACATCTATTTTAATTTAGAAACGCCATCCCTACACTGGAAATCTAAACTCAGAAACGTCTAGGGACAGTAAAAACGCGTTTCTACATTGTGGAGATGTTTTAGGGCTTCAGGCATCAGGCCTTCCATGTCATCATTGCATGCTTTATTTGCAACCAAGCTCATCCTGTTGGCGCAATTCATGCCATGTGTGTCTGCAGACAACCGACAAGCCCTTGGCATACTCCCATTTCAAAGCTGAGGGAGATGTGGAGTTCAAGTCCATCCTGTTCATCCCAGGCAAAGCCCCGTATGACTTCATGAACAACTACTACCAGAACAAACCCAGCCTCAAGCTGTATGTCCGGAGAGTCTTCATTTCAGATGACTTTGAAGAGCTCATTCCCAAGTGAGTCCCGCTCCTCTTTTGCCTTGCCCATTCCTGTATCTGCATTCTATGTATCCGTATTTTCTGTAGCTTATAGAACAGCTGTAGAGTCCCATGCTTCTGGTGGAAAAAAGAGACAAAAAGAAACAGGGCAGAGGCATGATGTTGACAATTAAGCTTGGAGGGTCTGCTATGCACAGCTGTGACTAGCTGTGCTTCCTCCATGCATCTTGTCCTTTGCTGTGCAGTGCTGTGCTCTGCAGCTGTGCCCCACCCTGCAACATGTTGGCAGTAGCTACCGGAACAATGATGCAACACCATTTCTGCCTTGAGCTGCACTGTTGTCTTTCACAATGAAGCCAAGGCCATGAAACATGTCTACAGAAGTCAAGAAAACTCTCCTTAGTGATGGAAATTGTTGTTGCAGGTACCTCAGCATTAAAACTGTTTAGTGATGCAAAGTTTGTTGTTGCAGGTACCTCAGTTTTAAAACTATTTAGTGATGGGAAGTTTGTTGTTGCAGGTACCTCAGCTTTGTACAAGGCATTGTGGACTCAGACACGCTGCCCCTGCAAGTGTCAAGGGAGAACCTGCAGCAGCATGCCGCCCTGAAGACCATCAAGAAGAAGCTGGTGCGCAAGGCCCTGGACATGATCAGGAAGCTGGCTGATGCTGAGACTGACTTTGAGGCTGAAGACGCTGACAGTGAGCTCCTTCTCCTGAGTTCCTTCTCCTGAATTCCTTCTCCTCACTTCCTTCTTTTCACTTTCTTCTCCTCACTTCCTTCTTTTCAGTTCTTTCTCCTCACTCCCTTCTCCTCGCTTCCTTCTCCTCAGTTCCTTCGCCTCAGTTCTTTCTCCTGACTTCCTTCCCCTAAGTTTCTTCTCCCCAGTTCCTTTCCTTCTCCTGAGTGCCTTTGCCCTTGGTGATCTTGTCATATGTGCTTGCTGCTTGTATGGCAGCCCTGGTGAAGCAAGGCTGCTTCCAGAGCAGACAAAGGCTGCTTCTAGAGCAGACAACGCCAACTTCATGTACTAGCAGTCAGGCCCTAAAGCCATTGCTTGTGTAAGGTCTGCAATTGAGCAAAGTCAAAGCTCAAGAGAAGCATGATCAGCAAGTTGAGACAACAAGCATGGCTGTTGCTTGCCTGTAGAAAGTGATACTGAGGCAGCAGAGGACGCGAAGAAGTATTCCACCTTCTGGAAAGAGTTTGGCAAGGCAATCAAGCTGGGCATCATCGAGGATGTCCAAAACAGGCAACGCCTGGCCAAGCTGATGCGTTTTGAGACCAGCAAGTCTGGGAGCAAGGAGATTGGGTTGGACGCCTACATTGCCAACATGAAGGAGGGCCAAAAGAGCATCTACTACCTTGCAGGTCAGCACAGGGCTGCAATTTTTGCCTTACAAAACATCAATACTGTATTGTGCTGCTACAACTGCTGCTGTGACTGCTGCTATAACTGCTGCTGCAGCTGTTGTTGCTCTTGATGTTGCTCTGCATGGTCTGCCATCTTGATTGCCAGCTTCTCAGCTTGCTGATGTTGCTGTTCATGCTCTTTTGTTGCTGTGTATGGTCTGCCATCTTGCTTGCCAGCTTGTTGTCTTCTTGCTGCTGCTGCTGCTGTTGTTGCTCTTGGTGTTGCTGTGCATGGTCTGCCAGCTTGCTTGCCAGCTTCTTGTGCTGCTGTTGTTGCTCTTGGTGTTGCTGTGCGTGGTCTGCCATCTTGCTTGCCAGCTTCTTGTGCTGCTGTTGTTGCTCTTGGTGTTGCTGTGCATGGTCTGCCATCTTGCTTGCCAGCTTCTTGACTTGCTGCTGCTTTTGCTTACCAAGTGTACCTGGATGTGCTGCTGTCTGGATCAGCTTGTCTTTCCTGCAAAATATCAGCAATCTGTGCTGATCAACAGACCTGATCAACACCTGACTGTGGCGACGTTGTCTGCCTCTCGCCTCAGGTCTTAGTCCCATTCTGTAGGCTTGTCCCACTGCTGCTGTAGCAGGGCGCTTGGACATCAGAAACAACAAGAACATCAGAACATGGACAAAAGCATGTGCTTGTGTGGCAGGTGAAACTAAGGAGGAGCTGGAGAACAGCCCATTTTCAGAGCAGCTTTTGGAGAAGGGCTATGAGATCATCTACTTCACAGACCCTGTGGATGAGTACGTGATGCAGAACCTGATGGAGTACGATGACTACAAGTTCCAGTCTGCCAGCAAGGAGGACCTGAAGCTGGGAGACAAGGATGCCAAGAAGGAAAACAAGCGCCTCAAGGTATGGGTCGGGGAGCAGGACCTAGCTCTGTTGAAACAAGCCTCAAAACCCTGAGTTCAAAGTCCCATGTGTCCTTGAGCACAGAGACTGGATGCTGCACAGCTGCACAGCCTGTATGATATGACTGCACTCTGCTCGAAGCAGCAGCCCAGGCAAGGGGTTTGCTCAATGCTGTGTATGCATGATAGATGCTTTGCTCGGTGGTGTGGCTGCTTGAGTAGCTAGCACGGTGCATATAGCATTGGTCCACAATCCAGGCTTCTGCTATCACTGGACAGCAGCGACTTATTGCAGTACATGCTGGATTTGAACCAACAGCTCCAGCATGTTTGTTCAGTTCCAGCATGTATCGCAATAAGTTGATGCTGTGCACTGATAGCAGGAGGCTGAATTGTGGAGAGATGCTGTTTGCAAGGCACTTGAGCAGCTGTATCACCGAGCCAGTCTGTCAACATGGCATGACAGTTTGCATTTGCAAAGACCGTCAGCGGTAGTCTGACAGGCGCTTTAGTCAGCATCCTCTGAGCTGAAGCAGTCAACTTGTGCTTGATGATTGCAGGAGGAGCTCACGGCAGTAAAACCCTGGTGAAATGCACTCAGCTCAGTTGTCCTACATTGTAGCAGCACGAGATCAGGGCAGTAGCACCCTGGTGGAAAGCACTCACCTAGCTTGTCCTTGATGTTTGCAGGAGGAGTTCAGGGGAGTAGTGACCTGGTGGAAAGCCGCGCTTGCTGACCCAGAAGTTGAGAATGTGAAGATCAGCACACGCCTGGCTAGCACACCCTGTGTTGTTGTTACCTCCAAGTATGGCTGGTCAGCCAACATGGAGCGTATCATGCGAGCACAGGTACATTGCCCCTTCGTATGCAATCCTTTCTTCCTCTGTTTTTGATAATCCCCTCTTCCTCTTCCGTTTTCCCAACAAGGGCCCCTTCATGGGCAAACCTTTCTCCATTGCTTTACAATAGTTGCCTCCTTTTGTCCCTTCTCCCAACATGAGTCCCCCCTCTGCCCCTTCCTGTGCAAACATGCCGTGGTAGAGGTTCTTTTCCAGAAACTGGGCTGTGTCAATGCTCAGCCTCCATGGCCCTTTCAAATATGACACGCATCAACTGATCCCATTAGCTCATCCAAGACTTCCATCAGCGTTTTGGCAGGTGGGTCTGGTGCTCTGGCTCAGATGAAGCTGCACTTCAACAAATGGATGCACCATGTCACGGCTATATTATTGCTTAGCTGCAACTGCAGTCAGACTTGCTCTTGCACATTCAAGCATGACGATGGTGATCCTACAATGTACTATACCTTATTGCTGACCGGCATCTTCTCTGACTCTTAAATAGGGTGTTCCGATTGTGGCAAAAGAGAGTGATGGTGATTTATACCTTTAAAAGTATGTAATATCTATTTTACCCTTCTATCTATTGCTTTAACAACCTCTTGTGAGCTTGTCATGTAGCATTGAGATGTCAATCGGCTGAGTCACAACAAGATTTCATTGCCATGCTGTTTCACCTGACAGTAAGATGTGTCACAGGCACTGGGCGACGCCGAGAGGCAGTCCTACATGAAGGGCAAGCGCATTCTGGAGATCAACCCCCGCCATCCCCTCATACAGCAGGTCAAGGACAAGTTTGAGGCCGACCCTGAGAATGGGCCCAATGCCCTTGCCAAGATCCTGTACGAAACAGCGCTTCTGGAATCTGGTTTCCAGGTCAGTGGTGGTACACCAGCTCTTTTCAATCCCGAAACGTCTATTTTAATTCAGAAACGTCATCCCTACACTGGAAATCTGAACTCAGAAACACCTGGAGACAGCAAAAACGCATTTCTACATTGGGGAGATGTTTTAGCTCTTCCCAAGGACCTTTTTGCAATGACTGAAGACTGAAGTCATGTGTGCTGTTTGTGCATCAAACATGACATAGATCAAGACGCATGAAGCATACTGTACTGTCATGTGCTGCAATGTATGTGTTGTAAGCTATGTTCACCCATGCTTTCATTGGTGCTGTGCAAGGCATGGCTGCTTGATGGCATATCAAGATGTTATGATGTATGATGTACGATGCATGATGTATGCTGTATGATGTATGATGTATGCTGTATGCTGTGTGCTGCATGATGTATAATGTATGCTGTATGATGTATGCTGTATGCTATATGATGTATGCTGTATGCTGTATGCTGTATGCTGTATGCTGTATGGTGTATGATGTATGCTTTATGAAGTATGCTGTACGATGTATGATGTATCTTGTATGATGTATGATGCAGGTCAAGAGTCCAAAGGCATTCAACTCACGAATATACAGCCTCATCAAGGATGCAATGGATCTGCAAGGCGACCTCACAGTGTCCCCTCAAGATGACAGCATAGAGGTAACGCTGCTATGGCACCTTGGGTGCTGTCTGGCTGTGGTTGTGATCTGAAGGGACTGTGCGTTCCTTTTGTGACATTTACGCTTCATGCTGTTTGATCATCAAGTGTGACTCAATGGCTTCTGCGCCGTACCTACATTGCGTCAAGTATTGCCCCAGCCAATGGACTGGTGCTGATTGTCTACATTGTGACACTTTCTGTTCTATATTGCTCGTCAGCAGCCACAGCTTTCCTGCTCAATGGCAGATGTTGCCATGCAAATTAGTGCCGTGTTACAATGTTATGCATGGTGTTGGAAATCATCTGGGCTGCTGCTGGCTGTACAGGAGGATGATGAGGCAGAAGATTTAGATGCTGCTGATCAGGATGCTGATGTCAGTGATGAATCCCTGGACAGAGAAGAGCTATAAAACTTGTAGATGCAACTTCATGACCTAGGGAACAATGCCCAACACTCAACTCTGACTGGCCTCAGTCACTTGCTCCTTGCAGCGTTTGAGCAATGCTTACGTTTGTGAGTAAGCATTGTGGCAAGTCAGCTCGAAACTCCAGGATGTTGATCAGCTCACGTCACAGTGTTTGAATCTTTGGTCGTGCTGGCGACAATACTGCGAATATGGGATTCAGTTGCTTGTCTTTGCTCAGTAATTTCCTGCAGCAGGTCGCCAAGGATGGGCTGATTTGTAAAGCCTGTCGGCGCCACTCTTGATCACAAGCCAGTTCACAAGCCATTTTCGTGATTCAAACCTATGTTCCTCAACATTGCTTCATACGATCAGAGTGGAACAAAGATGAGCATAAATCTGATACCTCCTTTGAGCCTTACACATTCTGATTTGCATCACCACCATGAGCCAAGATATAGCAACATTTCCTACACAGCTCTGATATTGCATTTACTGGACCGTTCACTGCACTGCACTCAACATACAGAAGATGGCTTGATAACCTCGTGCACGTGTGGTGGTGGTGGTGATGGTGCGTTGTCAGCTGCACAGGACCCTAGGCCATGCAAACCAGCACAATCAGCACACTGACCAACCTTTTTCAATGAGCAATTTAGAAAGGAATACAGGCTGCTCATGAGCAAGTATGAAGCGCCAAAGGTTCATTTGGAACAGAGCAATCTGTGTTACGGCCAACCTTGCTAACAATAAACTGCTGAGAAACACCTGAATACATTGTGCACTGATCTACTTCTACTTGAGCCAATCTGGTGTGCTGCCATTTGATCCATTGCTGTCTGCCTTTTCAAAGGCTGGATGTTCCAGGATAGCTTTGAACAGCTGTGTTCCTCGCAATGCGTTTGTCAGCGGCAAATGACCCTTTGCTGCAGACATGTCATATGTGAAGTCTTGTGGCCATTTGCGATAATTGTTGAACTCGCCGACGGTCCAGTCTATTTGCTTAAAGAACTTTGTCCACTGCTTGCGATTTTGCATCCACATCTCCTTCTGAATGCTGAATCCTTGCCTGTAAGTGACACCAAATTGGCAGTCATGAAGCAGATATCAACACTACAAGCAAAACAAATCTATTGGCACAGCACCTATGCAAAGGGTGTACATTTTGACAACCTGCAACATAGGTGGTCTAGGCCTGATCAGTCTTCCATGCATACCTGTTCTTGCTTGCAGCGCGCCATAGCTTGTCAATGGTCTGCAGGTCTGTGTTGGATATGAACTTTACTTCACTGAAATACACCCAGTTTCGCTTCTCTGCATCTGGACCTGCGAGCGTTATGAGGGCTGCTCGTGTTAGGTCATCAGCTTGCTGGAAGTCCCCTTGTTGCAGAGCATCTTTAAGACTTGTGTAGTCCATGTCAACCTGGCACAGCACAGACCATGTGAGCACATGCATTGTGTGAAGAGGCGCACACTTTGTGTACAGCTGGCACTGGTACCTCTGAAGCTAGCTCGACCCCACCCACGTCACCAGCAGACTCTGGGCTGGAGCTTTTCTGCTGGGATTGTGTAGAGGGACCAAGCAGGCCGCTTGATGCTGTTACCCCTTCGTCAAGACCTGCTGCTTCTGCTTTGACTGAGCCTCTCCTGTGAGCCAGACTAGTCAATATGCTCTGTTTCGACAAGTGGCACTTGGGTGTGTGTCCCGATTGATTTGCTGTTGCAAAAGGCCTCTGCAGAGATACAACAGGCACGACATGCTGCAAGTGTACTTGCGTCTGCATGTGCATTTGTGGTATCGCCGGACCCAGCATGACGACACTGCGAGGTGTGACAACAATGAGATCAGCAATCGGCGACCACGCGACAAGAGGTGTGTGTCGTCTGATGTGCCTTTCTTGCGCGAATTGCACAACTGTTGATTTTGTGCACTGATCTTATCTACCAGCTCGAGGAAGAAGATTGGAGAATAGGCAAATGAACAAAATCTGAGCTGTAGTGCAAATGCAGGCTGCATTATGCAGCACTCACACAGAGTGACTTCATGACCAGTGTCAGACATTCATGTTCACGCTATGGACATGCTGGTATACTGTCTGTCTAATCAATGATCATCGTCTCATCAACGATCATGGTTTCATGAATGATGTGGCCTGAAAGTTGCGTGCATGTGTACTTTGCAACTGTCGTATATGTACAATTGCATACGTTTTCATATATATACGGACCCATGCAGGCATATGTATGCATCAGGTCCTGTGCTTGCTCTGGTCAATCAAGAAATTTACTAGAGATATAGATTTAAAACTCATAAAATGTTTAAACCAAGCGCCCATATTACTGGCAACATTAAGAAAAGCAGCAAAATGCATTTGCTCTGAGCGCACTGCAGCTACATGCAGATGCTACCCGGAAACCAACTGTTTTAGACTTTCTGGCTGCGTGTGAAACATGTTGAATACACTCCGCTCAGCACTCAGTTCCTTCTGCTGCTGATGCAGAATGTTCTGGTACGTCTGCTGCTGCTGCGCAACCTTGTTCACTGTTGCTGTCAATTTCACACTTGCTTGTTGCGCCAGCTGCATGGCCTTTTCAAGCTCTGGTGCAGTCAACACAGCAGCATCTGTATCTTTGCCTGGAAAGACACGCGGATGCAGCTGAGCAAAGGCAGCCTGCATGCTGGCAGCCGCGCCTGTCTGCAGCCTTTGTGCCTGCTGTCTCATTTCTCCGTAAGCATCTTCCTCACCCAAAGCCGCCAGCTTCTTACCCAGCTGCTCATAGGTAACATACAGCTTGGCTTTGTCATCATCATCATGTCTGCCTGATGTCTCTGCAGGCTCCGGCAGCAGTCTGTCCAGAGTCTGTAGGAAGCTGTCAGAGTCATGGACCACCAGCTGAGGCTCTGTGACTGGCTGCAGCTGCTTGTCTGCATAGTGAGTCATGCGCTGCTGTGACGCAACCCTGACATCTGTGAGAAGCTCACACAGCAGCTGCAGCTCCTTCTGGGTTGCCAGCAGCCCCTTCACCTCTTCCTCTCTAGCCAGTTGCAGCAGCTGCTGCCTAGCGTGCTGCTCAATGAGCAGATCGATGAAGGCCTGCTTCTTGCCGATGTAGTAGTTCTGCCGCAGAAGCTTGGCGCTATAGTCCTGCTGCAGGACTTGTGTGTCTTGCATGGCAGCTACCTGGTTGCACAAGGCGGGAAGCTGGTCATGCAGCAGCTGCTGCTTGTGTGCTGTCAGCTTCTTCAGCTCCGCTGTCAGGTGTGTCAGCTCTGCCTGCATCAGACCTGGCTCCTGCAAGACAGCTGAGGATCAGGTCCAGGGATGTGTGTACCATGCGCCATGCACACACCTTGGCAACAGAGTCTTTGGAGGTGAGCAAGTGTGTCTTTCCTGCAGATATCAGGCTGTTTGCCTTTCACAGCAACAATGCGTATCATCAGTGCACCTGTCAGTGCATGATCAAAGCAATGCAACAGATACGCCTGACTGCATGAATGTGCTGCTTTGGAGCATGTGTACAGACAGTGCATATTTAGATGTGTGTCCTGAGTATCCTACTGTCAGGTATTTCAGCCGAAAGTTGTCTTGCTGTGAGTTCTTCAGAATTATTGCATTATGCTTGCAATGATGGCTCATGGAGTGCAAAGCCTGGCAGACCTGGACACTTGCAGCTCTGCTGATGCTGACTCTGGTTGATTCCAGCATGGCCTCCTGCTTGGCCTGCCAGGCTAGCATGGTCACATATTGCATCTGGCTGGCATCATGGATCCAGCGCAACCTGTCCAGCTCTTGTACGTGATCCTCATACGCCTGCATACGAGCTGAATTGTCTGATGTGCACAAGTTGAGATTGAACCACAACATGTGCGAGGCTTGGAATAAGCCTGAAGGGACTTGACTTGCATTGCCTGCACCTGATGCCTGTTGACTTGCCCAGCACGTTGATTTATTACTGTTATTGTTACAGAAGGAAAGGTTGCTAAGCTGACACAAAACGCACTACTGTGGCTGTGCATACATGCAACCCTGTCTATGTACAAGCCACGTGTGATTCCTATGCTGCTGTTGACAGATAAGACAGCTTGTGCCATGATTGGGTTATGCAGGTGTGCCTGGCCGAGCTGGCTTTGCATGAAAAGAAAAGAATATGCCTTGCGGCATCAATTTATTGAGAAGCCAAGTATTATACTGGGCTGCCCAGCAGCTTTGCATGATATGTACACACCTGGGAGTCTGGCCCACGAAGGACATTGTGCAGGCTGTCAGGCTGCAAGGGGTCATGGTCATACAGCCAGTCTGAGGAGGTGTGCTGCTCATGTATGCTAGCTGCCGGCCCACTCTGAAATTGCTTCTTGTATAACCTGTGCAGAGGTGACACTCAGATATTGTTACAAGTGGATGTGACTCAGTTGTTGTAGGATCAATGTACAGCAAGGACTACACGTCATTGAACCTGGCGTAAAGAGGCAGCATGGCAAGATGTTTTGTACATGGTGACTCACACACATAGCATCAGCAAGCTGTTTTAACAGCATGCTTTGAAGAAGTATGCAAGCTTGAACAAGTGTGCAGCAGGACACATGCTCAGACCTGTCCATCTCTGTCCGGAACTTGGCGTCCTGCTGATGCACATTTTGCATGTCTGAAAGAGACAACAGCCAGCTGGAGCTGTGCTGTTCAAACTTTGCTTGCAGAAGTGCTGCTGTCTTCTGTGTGTTGCGTAACAACGTGTTGCAGGCATCCTGCTGGCCAGCAAGGCGCTTTGCATTGCTGTCACGTCTAGCACCGATGCGTTGATCCTGACTGCTGACCGCTATTGACTGTGCTGTTGCTATGGACTGCTTCTTGGTGGCAGAGCTGAGAGCTTGCAGAGATTTCAGCTTTGACTGAAGCTGTAGCAAAGTGGCTTCTTGATTTGCAATGATTTGTTGCATCTCATCCTTGGACGGATATGCATCAAGCAATTTTTGAGACTCAAGCTCGCGCTGGACAGCTGTGATCAAAGCCTCTGTGGAAGCGTGTTGAGTATGATCGTATCCTTGTTTGCCTGCCTTTGTGTCTAGGGTTTGCAGTAATAGGGCCTGTTTGTCGCTGAGCAAGTTGCCGCCAGTAAGGCGACCAAGCCAATCTAAGACAGCTGCAGCATCGCTGTGTTGGCACGCCTTCTGCAGAGGAGCCTTGAAGTCTTTGCAGCAAACACCTGCCAACTCCAGATGCTCTAGCAGCACCTGAGCTGCGGCCATGAAGCAATGCGAGTGAATCTCGGAGTTTCAGTCCCAGAGCTGCTACCCAGCCATGATCAGGGGCATGCATATGGATCAGCTGCAATTTGAAATCTGGGTTTCGTTTTGGAATCCCTAGCAAAGGAGACACGGTCGTCTGATGGGACCAGTGTCATGGCCGGAGTCATGATCGCGACGCCTGATCTTGGCTTGCGTTGACGGATGGAGTTTCGCAGGCGCAGCAAAATGCCGCTATCCGCAGTACGTCACAGGTCATACTGCTGTTGATTGGCTGTTTGCACATCTGCCTGTGGTCATATGGAGAGCAGCACCACCGCAGCAGTACCTCAGCAGCAGCAGCAGTCCGCTCCTGTACAAGCCCCACCACCAGTTCCAAAAACTTCAGACGGCGCTCAAGTTCTGCAAGCACTGCTGAACCAGTTAGCCAAAGTTGGTTTTCTCTGCTGGCTGATTGCTTGGGCTCTCTCAAGTAAGTCTGCAGCACGCATCAGCTCAGCCTGCAGCTTCCGTGACTGCTAATGCAGCACCTGACAGGCATGTTTCTGTAGGTACCAGCAAATCATTCTGGCTCAATCTGCCCTTAGCAGGTCTGCTTGTAGCCTCGGCATACTGGCTGTTTGTGCAAATAAGTGATCGAGCAAAGGATAAGGCCAAGCCAAGGCATGTCAAGGCAGTCGAGTCTGCTCCTTCCAACTTTGCCTTTCCAGTTGCCCCCCCTTCTGGTAACAAGGCAGAGGGCAAATGGAAGGAGCAGGTCAACTCCCCTATGGTGGTACAAGCTTGGGAGACGCTCTCAGGCAGCATTGTACAGGAGGTATGCTGCGCTTGACTCAACGTCAGGCCATATCAGCAGCTTCACCGCAGTTCTTACCAATCCACTTTGCCAGCATCGGCGCAGTGAGCCACCACCTGTCATTATTCTTGTGGCCATGTGTCGGCTGCATGGCTCTTGAGTCAGACCTCTGGCATAGATACTTGTGGTGCTCCTGGGCAGCCCGGTATAATACTTGGCTTCTCATAATTTGACGCCGAAAGGCATAGTCTTTCTTTTCCTTTGTTCACCTGTGGTGCTGTGGTGCAGTTTCTGTATGACTTGTGGTGGGGCCATATCACACCAGACACAGACTTTCCCAAGGACGTCAGGCGTGTGCTGAACAGTGCCTTTGGCGAGCTGGCTGTGCGAGCACAACAGGCAGACCTCAAGAGGATGTTGCTCACGTATGCCTGCTGCTTATATCAGTCACCTGCAAACTTGTCGACAGTGCATGATGCCATGCCTTGGTGCATGCATCAGCATGTGCTGGCGTGTGTCTGGATGTCTTGCTGCTGTGCATCCTGTGTAAGGCTCAACATGATAGGTCCAATGATGTGTCTGCACAAGCTGTTCTGTCACCTTGCTTGTGCACAAAGGGTACTCTCACTGTTGCAGTGTCATCACCAGTCCAGCACAGGACACTTCAGAGTCAAATGGTTTCAAAGTTGATGGCACTCCCTTCCTGTTGTCAATTATCAAATGTGTTCCAGCTGGATCAGCACCCCTTGTTAGAGTGAGCCACAGGAGCATCAGCATGTTTGCCAATGCGCCAAAAGTCAGCTCATGGACATTCTACAGCAGTCTCACACAGTTTGTCCTTTCAAGGCATACAACAAAAGCTGCTCAGTGCTACCATGCATTGCACGCAAATGAAGTGAAGTTCTAACTACATTACAGCGTTTACATGGCTAGCAATCGAGAAACAAAGACTTTCACTGACAGCACACAGCTGACAGCTCAGCAATACACAGCACACAGACAGACTCAGCATGTATGCCACTTTCTGATCTTGTGACAATCATGGGAGCCCACACAGTACTAGGGGCCCAGTGCGGCAGGCAGACACATCAAGACAAGTGCTTGTTGTCAAGCCATTGTCATGGGTGCAGGGATGTGTCACAGCTACTGCAGGAGCAAATAGAGCTGTACCGCATGACTAAGCAGAACATTCTGCAAGGGCTGTCAGAGGAGGCCTTCACCCAGATGACCCCTCAGGCTAGGGAAAGAGCCCTGCTGCAGGAAATGAAGTCTGATCATAACCTGCACCCCGCACTGTACCCCCATGACAAGGGCCCCTTCACTGGGCACTACAAGGTAACAGCACAGGACCACATGATTGTTTGGGGCTGCCAAAGATGAGTCATGAAGTTCGTGCCTATACTGCCAGTCTAAGGTGCATCTGTGACAATTCAAGGCTTGATGAGATGGCCTTCAAATACAATCTGAATTGAAATGGCAATTCAGATTGCCATAGCAATTGACATGGAATAAGAGCAGACTTATTATTGCTGCATTTGCACACAAATGAATGGGTCAATAAAGAACGGTATGGATGATACAAGGAATGACAGATGGGTGGTACAAGGAATGACGGGATGCAGGTGTTGAGACACATGTGTGAGGGGCTGGTAGCCCTGCTGATGGATCGACCAGACTACCACAAGTTCATGATGCGAAGCGTCGCACGGGACCTGCTGGCTAGTCTGGTGTTCAGGCCTATCATGCAGCACATGACGCCCTATAACATCAACAAGGTGCACAGCTCGCTGCAGGCTGCGTGCATGCTGCTTGGAAGTTTGTCACGCTGCTGTATTGTCTCTTTTGGTTTGTCAAGTTTGCTCACCCATGATGAGGCATTGCCTTGTGAAGGGTTGCATGTTGCTTTTGTAGCTTTGTCTGCATGCATAACAGCCTGTCAAATGCTACTGGCAACGAGCACAGGGGGCCAGAATTCCTGGTTGTTGCATGACTCCTTTGCTTTGAGCTTGCTGCTCTGACATACAGCATGTGTCTGTATCAATGTTGGTCTGCAATGCAGCAAATTCTGATAGACATGACAGCAAGTGCCAGGTCAACCAATGGCAAGCATACTCTACTGCCAACAGCATTGTTGCCCATAGCATACATACAAAACTGGGACAGCTGCACAGGTTGCTTTCTTTGCTGGCACAGGCTCTGTTGTCTGCCCTCCAAGAGCGCAGGGAGCGGAGGGCACTGGATGTGGAGGAAGCTGCAGTGGCAGCTGCTGCAGCAGCTTCTGCTCAGTCATCCAAGCATGATCCTGCCAAGGGTCAGTGGGACTTTGCCCAGCGTGCACAGCGTGCTGCTCTTGCTGAGGACCAGGCAGCAGCTGCCAGTGGTGTCAGAAGCAACAAGAAGGGTCAGCATCAACGGCATGGGTCAGCTTCTGACAGGGAGGGGCCAGTTCACAGGCAGGCTGCAGAGGTAGCCAGTCCATCTGCCTGTCATTGTGGGCATGTGCTGCAAAGCCTGCCACGACATGCTGTCTGCTTGCTGTTTCGTCAACATAACCCAAATGCCTGTTGTGTTGTCTGGAGCACTCTGCTCCATACTCCGAACAAGCCACAACAAGTGCCTCAGCCCATGCAAATCTTGCAAGGATGCATACATCGCCATGTTTCATGTGTTGGTAGTCATCTTTGCAGGCAACAGGCGCAAATTGCTCATGCTTTGCATGCCAACAGGAGCATGTTTGCCATACCTCTGCCTCTTGACTGTGTGTGCTGTTGCCTAGGCCCCAGACTCATCAGCATCCCTGAAGCGCACAGGATCAATGCCGAGAACCAGAAGTGCAAACAGCCTCAATGTGGCTGATTCACTGACCCCTCCTCAACAGCCCGGGGCAGCCCACCAGGCCCCACCAGCTCAGCAGAGGCCTAGTCAGCAGCGGCCTGAGGGCCAGGCATCTGCATCTGAGGGCAGTGATGGTGAGGGCCGCCACCAGCAGCCCTCAGCAACCCTGAATCGGCAGGGCAGCAAAGGTCTGCCGACGAGCAATGGACAGCGGCCCGGACACACAAGGTAAGACACAATTGCATGACAGGTATACTGTGGCAAGTCATGCATTATTGATTGCCTGAACAACAGCAATCATGCAGTGTGGTACTTGTTGATGCCAAAGATCGAGCAGAATATGGGCAACACAGAACGGAAATGGTGAGTCGCTGCTTTTGCTGGGTTGTAATTGTCTGATATGCAGAAATGAACGCTATCTGTGCATGAGTCTGCCTTGCTCTTCCTGTGGGAGTGTTTGATGCAAGGGGGTTGTGAGGTACACGTTACAGATTTGCGCTTCTGGGTATTGCATGCATAACAAAGTACTCCTGGAACAAAGCAGCAACAATGAGCTTTGTTATGTCAAAGTGCCTGCAGCAGGAAGCCTGACAGGCAACAGTGCTAATGCAGGACTGGTTCAGTAGGCGAGGACTCAGCGAGGGACTATGTGATGGGCAGAGGGAGGCAAAATGGGGGTCCCTATGACAACCAGGGAACGCCAGGTCTTCACTTTGCCCACTCGGATTTGATTTCTGTGTCTTTGCTTTTATGTTGTTGGTACAGATGCATTCCTGTTTTGTGTCCTCTGTACATGTTACGCACCTCGTCAACATCCCTGTGAGCTGCTGGCTCACAAAATGCAGGACCAGGGCTGTTTGAGAAGTAGCAGTGGCTAATCAGATTCTTGAAATGGCTAACAAAGAACTTGGAAAGGCTGTCCAAGAGGATTAAAATTGCTATTCTGCAGGTGCAAGTTCCAGTCAAGGCCCTCTGCCCCAGGGGCGCCTGAAAGCCAAGGTGGTGGCGGCAGACTCCATCAGGGCTTCAGACACACTCAAGGAGGTGGTGGTGTACAAGATCAGGGCGGCAGATGCCAATGGCGAATGGACGGTGTCACGCCGCTACAGCAATTTTGAACAACTGCATCGGCAACTACGTGACGTGAGCAACATGATGTGTGTATTGGTGTCCAGTACGCAGCGCTTGGTTGCTGGGGCATTCAACTCCTTGGCATGCCAAGCTTGTGAATGTAAAACATACGCACACGTTCATCAGCAAACAGGCTTGACACAAGTCCTGAATGTTGTTCAGGCCCAAATGGTTGCGCCCTGTGCAAAATGCATCATACCGCAGTCTGCCTCATCTTCACTTGATGATGTATATCTTGTTGACCAAAGTGCAGCAGCAGTCGTGTTGTGTTAAAGAAGGCTGAAACTCCATGTCAGGCCCATGCAAGGCACCATCAAAAGCCTGCAGCTTGGCTTCTTTGCAGGTGCCGGCATATAGGCTGAAGCTGCCGCCCAAGCGCTTGTTCGTCCACAATCCCACCCCTGACTTTGTTGAAGAGCGGCGGCAGCAGCTGGACACTTACCTCCAGATGCTGCTTCAAGAGCGTCAGCTCCAAGGTTTGCACTACTGCCTCTTCTGTCATAACATCACCTGCAGATTGTTGCCACGATGCGCACTTGTGTGCAGCAGCGCCCTCTGCTGATCTCCCTGATTTCCATTTCCAATCCCAATTTATGAGGGGTCTGCTCACAGTGACTGATCATCATGATCAGCTGCTGACAGAGTGATCTCTGCACAATGTGTGGTACTCTGAACTTCTGCTGTTGCTTTTAGAGCAACACACAGTTTACTCGCCCATGTCTGCATATACGTGTACAAGAATGCAGTCTGTATCCCTGCATTTTGCCTGCAGACAAGCCTGCTGACCGCTTGTCATGTTGGTCTAGCCAAGGCAAGCCTTGCAGCTGACATGCAGCGGTAATGTCTGCGGTTGCATTGCTCCTTGGTCCTCAACCACAAGACACTTGATATATATGTGCCGCTTGCTTGCATGCTCACTTGCTTGCCTGCTTGCATGCTCGCTTGCTTTTGTTCAACAACCAGTGAAGTGACTAGTTGCTTGGTGGGTGTGTAGGAACAAATGAGGTGGCAGAGTTCTTGAGGGGCTGCAGTGATCTGTACGATGTAGAGAGTGAGACGGGGTTCTTCAAATCACTGGGCGCCTCAGTGGCCACTGCCAAGCAGAACATGGAGTAAGTGTCTCCTTGCACCTGCTCACATCTGCTCACACACTGCACATCTACCCTGCATTGCTACAGATATCACCATTGATACCAACATATTTGCATGCCCAGTTTTCAGGTTGTTTGGGATCATGCACAGCAATCACAATTAACGCACCACTGACCCATACAAAACATTCTTCATGTCTCAAAGCTTAAGCTTATGCGCTGATCCTTGCTGATTCAACATTATGCACTGAGCCTTGCTGCTTTGATGTTATGTACTGAGTCTAGCTGCTTGACTTGACCTTGCATGCCTTTCTCTGCATGTGGCATGTATACTAAATCAGCATGGCATGACTTCCAGGAGGGTGGTGGGTGACATGGTGGATGACATGGACATGAAGAGGAAGAAGAGCCTGGCCCTTGTTACAGGACGCACTGACAGTGAGACAGACTTGGGCCCCACCCGACGGCCCCTTCAAGCTCAGCGCAGCCGCTCCTCTAGGGTGCTTTCCTGCACCTGCTTCTTGTAGTGACATACCCTGCATTGAGCGTGTGCTGATTCCAAACATTGTGCCGCCTTGCTTGCACTCAGCACAGTGCTGTCATGGCTTCAAGCTGTCATGTGCATGGTTTGTGTGAGTGGTGCAACAGCTTTTTTGGCCTTGTCAGCATTTGCCAATTTTGTATATCAAGGCTGCATTTGCAGTTCACTGCCTCGTTCTGTCTGATTGTGCGTGCTTGACAGTGGCAGGATGATCATAGACCATGAGTGTGTGTGCGCAATTGTAACAGGACCTGAGGGGAATGCAGGATGACCCCATGCGTTCTGCCTTTGAGCCCCCTACCCAAGCCCTGCCTCCCCAGGTGGGCCACCCTACCTGTGTGATGCATTTCTGCTGACAAGCCTTGTGTTTGCAAACCTTTGTACGGTCTTTCGAGCCAACAGAAGCCGCTTCTGCAGTTGTTCTGCTGCTCTTGTCTGCATGTGTGGGCCATGTGTATCTGCCTCTTACAGGCCAGTTGCAACCAGAGTCCCTTGGTGCATCATGTGTACTTGCGAGCATGTGCCAGGCTGTTGACGGTCACAAATGTCGCAGCTGTTGATATATACAGACAAACTCAGCATGCCCCTTGCGCAGAAATGACACATGTACATCGAGAAACGGTTCCACATAAAACGTGCGCACAAGTCACAAACCAGCAAGCTTTGCTGGCCTGTGTTGCAACCAGAAGATGGGTGAGTCACAACATTCTGTCAATGATATACCATCTGTAACATGTACCAACATTGAAGGATATTCAACCAATTTTCTTTTGTATTTGTGTTTCGTGTTTTCGTAAAAGCATTACCTTGCTGGGGTGCAGGCGCTGAGGCAAGCGTTCTCTAGTCATGGGCGGGTGCCTGGCCCTCACAACATGGTCATGGACACTGCGCAGAACCTCTTCACCAAGGGCTTCAAGAACCTGAACAGCGTCAAGTATGCACTGCAGGGCAAGGTACCTTTTTGCCCCTGTTGCTCCCCATCCCACTATGTCCAATCAAGACCATGACCTTGTGGGTTGTTGCTTCTGTCACTGCTCTTCCTATCACATGCAATAGAGACCGTGACATTTTTGGCCTTCTTCTTGTCATGTGCAATCAACACGAAGGCATCACGAGCCAGTTCTGTTGCTTCTCTTCCTTCTATGTGCAGTCAAGATCAAGACACTGCCAGCCTGTCCCCAATCAACAGCAACAGGGTTCGTCCAGGCTCACAGATGCAGCAGCCCAGACTTGTGCCAGCACCACCAGCAAAAGTTGCAGCTGCCTTCGCCGATCAGCTTCTGCAGCTTGTCCTGTCATCACAGCTGCATCTTCACGACCCTCTGCACCTCTGACTCCGCAATCACACAAACCCAAAACATCTCCACAATGTAGAAAGGCGTGTGTACTGTGCCCAGACGTTTCTCTATTTAGATTTCCAATGTAGGGATGACGTTTCTGAATTAAATTTGACGTTTTGGAGTTGAAAAGAGCTGCATGCCTGTCGCAAGTAACTGTTGACATGACTTGATGCACTTTTGGTTGATGGTAGGAGGAGCCACAGGTGGTGAGCAGAGAGCACAGTGACCCCAGCTTGGAGCGGCGCAAGGCTGCCTACTCAGCAGCCACCACCCCCGCCAACTCCCTGCAGTCCACTCCTGCCTCAACCCCCAAGTACCCACTGGCTACCCCCTTTGATGGGGCTCCCGCTGAGCAGGGGCACCTGCGGCGGCAGGATTCTGGCAAGCCATCCAGATTCCAGCGGGACGCACCCACAGGTGACACCTGCTCCCCCCCACCTTGCACCACCTGGGGGCAACCCCCCCCCCCCTCTCCTTCCGCCTGTGCAC